>Ga0065714_10002191_pt1 | contig 100067 bp, 79 predicted proteins | sample MisRhiReplicate2_FD_59101 | JGI IMG/M metagenome (GOLD analysis project Ga0065714, IMG submission 59101) | Miscanthus rhizosphere microbial communities from Kellogg Biological Station, MSU, sample Rhizosphere Soil Replicate 2: eDNA_1 v2... | ecosystem: Host-associated > Plants > Roots >...
TAATGCTGAAAAAACTAACAGCACCAAAAGCCCCTGTTTTAACAGGTAAAATACTCTCATATTTGAAGCTCGTTTAAGTATAAAAATTTGGTTAAATATTATAGTGATTTACACATAGGCCTAATTTACATCTGTTAATGATATTTCAAAATTTATTTAAAAAATATATTTTCGTCTAAAATATTAGCTAGAAAATATTCTTAAAAAGATACTTTTTGCTCCAATTAAAAAAGAACATTAAATAATTGTTAAAATTATAATCTGCTTAAAATCAATATATTAAAAACATAAAATTTTAATTTAAAGTGTAAATATTACACTAAGTCATTTTTAGTGATTTTTTCGGGAACGTTCCCGAAAAAATTAAACAAAAATTCAACTCATTTTCGGGAACGTTCCCGAAAATGAGCCAGAATTCTGCGTATTTTACACTAAGTGAAGATTTTTTTGAAAATTTATGCTCAAAAACAAGCCCGCTTTTTGAGGCTTTTTTACCTATTTATTAGTCGAATTCCGTTTGATCATTTTGGACACTAAAACCACCTCATTTGCCTGGTTTTTATCGGCGTGATCATCCAAAACAGTAAACAGTAATCTAGCTGCTTCTTCTCCTATTTCAATAGCGGGTTGAGTAATGGTGGTAAGTGAAGGGTTTAACAAAGGGGCAATTTCTAAACTGGAGAAACTGATCACCTTTAAATCACTGGGAATGTTAATATTAAGATCGTAACAGGCATAATAAGTAGCAAAAGCCAAACGCTCTACGGAGGTAAAAATACCATCTGGTTTTAGTTGTATTAAAGCCTCTTTGATAATAATGCTATTTTCTTCATAACTATTGCTGCAATCTACAATCAGGCTCTCTTCGAAAGGAACCTGGTGTTTTTCCAGTGCATCAATATAACCCTGCATACGGGTTTTACCAATGGATAAACTTTTATTCACCACCAGGTAAGCAATCCTCTTACAGCCCTGCTCTATTAAGTGTTCTGTGGCCATAAAACTGCTGTCATAATCATTGGTGATTACCTTAGGGGTATTGATGTCCTCGTAAATACGGTCGAAAAATACCAATGGCAATCTTTTAGTGCCAAATTTATTAAGGTAATTATGATCATCGGCCTCTCCCGAAACCGACATAATAATACCATCGGCCCTGCCATTGTGTAAGTGGCGAATGAAGGTTACTTCCTTTTGATAATCGTCATCGGTTACGTAAATCAGAATATGATAACCATTTTCTCTGGCTATACGCTCAATACCATGAATGGCCTGCGAGAAATAATTGTTCGCCAGTTCGGGCACAATAACGGCAATGGTCTTGCTTTTTTGCTCCCTTAAATTACTGGCGTAATGATTGGGCTGATAGTTTAATTCTTTAGCCTTGGCCAATATCCGCTCCTTGGTAGCAGCATTAATGTCGCTATTATCCCTAAAAGCCCTCGAAATTGTAGAAGTAGATAAATTTAACGCCTCTGCTAACTTCTTAATATTAATACTATCCATTTCGGTTATTAAACCCAATTAATTTGAATAAACGCTGTAAATATAAACTATAAATGTCCGAAATGTTTTATAAGCTTTAAAATTATGCAGTCGTGTTTAATTGTAAACTTGGCATCCGACTGTAAAATCCAGTAGCAAAAGTAGTTAATCCGCACATTGGTAATTTTTTTTAAATAAATATTCATTTTTTTTAAAACAAAAAGCATCTTTGCCGCATTAATAATCTATACGCTATTAATCATCGTCTCATTTACCGGTTGAAAAACAAAACTATTTGAATTAAAATTACAAAATGGGAAACAAGAGAATACTCATCGCCGATGACGACGAAGGTATTGTTGATGCTATAACAATGATTTTGGAAGTAATGGGTTATGATGTTGAATATACATATGATGGTGGGGCAGTTATAGATGCAGTAAAAAACAAACCAGATCTGATTATGTTAGATATCTGGATGAGTGGACACGATGGCAGAGATATCTGCAAGCAACTTAAAAACGACCCTCAATTTAAGGAAATTCCTATTTTGATGATCTCGGCTAGCAGAGACATCAGACAATCTGCGTTGGATGCCGGTGCAAATGATTTTATGGAAAAACCATTTGAGATGGACTCTTTACTGAATAGAGTAGAAACATTGTTAGATTAACTCGATACTACCTGGAACCGTCAACCCTGACCTGTAGCAAAGTAGTGCCGCGTAGTAAACAGAGTCTTAAACGAGCTCTCCAAAGGTAATTTATTATAGTTTGTATGATGATCCTTTTAATCATTTCCTGATATAAAATAGCCATTTTCATTCGGAGCGCAATGCTTGTGCAATACAGAATGGTTCTTCCCGTTTTACGCTTCACTGCCTCGTTCCTCGTTGCTGCAGGGTAACGCTGCAACCGGGGCTAGCTGGTAAAACAACGTTTCATTTGCGAGGTTGCAAGCTGTGAAAACAACTATTACTAAACCAGATTGTAGTAAACAGAGTGCAACGGGCTTAGGCATTAAACGGGGTTGATATCCTCCAGGAACCATAAGCCAATCATTTCCTGATTCTATTAGCCACTAAGTATGTTTCTGCCTAAATATATAGGAAAATTGCAGTTAAATAGATCCTGAAACAAGTTCAAGATGACGACAGGCGCATAAAAACGGTATTGTTTTAATCCAAAACAATAACCTTAAACCATTAATAGAATACTTACACGCTTTAGTGGTTACTTCACTTTCTTAAAATAAATCTTTTCAGGCAATTGTTTAAAAACAAACTCCGTTACATGGCAAAGCCAAATTTTATGGTTCTTAAATTCTCCTCTAAATTGTTCTAACAGGTAGTCGCCACCACCGCCCAAATTTTCTTCGCGTGCATAAATAAGGTCTAAAATTTCGGCATTTTGTATTTGCTCATCAGCCATTAATAATTTATATTCATTTTCAGCAGCAGCTATCCAGTTTAATAGTTCGTCGGCACCCTCTACCATTTGTAAATCTTAAATAGCCCCGCCCCATTCGGGTATATCGGCATACTATTCATGTTTTGCATTCTTATAAAAACGAATTGTTCTCTCCATATTTTGTAAAGAAAAAAAATCTAGCCCATTAATTCTGATAAAAATCACGAAATTTAGATCATTGCATGTCTGATTCAACTCCACTTGTTTTAAGAAAAATAATCCACATCGATATGGATGCTTTTTATGCATCGGTAGAGCAACGCGATTTCCCTGAATACCAAGGAAAGCCTTTAGTGGTTGGAGGCAAGCCAGATAGTCGTGGTGTGGTTTCTACAGCCAGTTACGAAGCCCGACAATATGGAATCCGCTCGGCAATGCCGAGCAGTAAAGCTTACCAGCTTTGCCCGACAGCCATTTTCGTATATCCGCGTTTTGATGCTTATACAGCGGTTTCAAAAGCACTCCGGGAAATTTTTAGTCGGTATACGGATTTAATAGAACCCCTTTCGTTGGATGAAGCTTACCTTGATGTAACCGAAGATAAGCTCGGGATTGGATCGGCTATTGATATTGCACAATCGATTAAAGATGCGATTAAAAATGAATTAAATTTAACGGCTTCGGCAGGCGTATCGATCAATAAATTTGTGGCCAAAGTGGCTTCAGACATGAACAAACCCGATGGCTTAACTTTTATTGGCCCTTCCAAGATCGAAGCTTTTATGGAAAAACTCCCGGTAGAAAAATTCTTCGGGGTAGGCAAAGTTACCAGTGCCAAAATGAAGGCCATGCAGATTAATACAGGTGCAGATTTAAAGAAACTGACAGAAACCCAGCTTGTTGCCCAGTTCGGTAAATCAGGAAGATTTTATTATAAAATTGTTCGCGGGATAGATGAGCGGCCTGTCCGTGCAAACCGTGAAGCGAAATCGGTAGGTGCAGAAGATACTTTTTCAGAAGATACCAATGAAGATGCCGTGATGCATGATCTGCTGAAACAGATTAGTGAAACAGTGGCCAAACGTTTAGAAAAATACCAGCTAAGCGGAAAAACGGTAACCTTAAAAATCAAGTTTGCCGATTTCAAACTCATTACGCGCAGCCGCTCTTTCCCCATCCCGATTAGCAAAGCTGAAGTAATTTATACTGAGGCGTTTAAACTTTTGGAAGAGGCAGCAATCGGTACAACCCAAGTGAGGTTATTGGGCATCACCTTATCGCGGTTTTATGATGATGTTGAGATCGAAAAGCCAGAGAATAACCAATTGGAATTTGAGTTTTAGGACTACTAACCATCATTCCGGAATGACTTTTTCGGCCGAAAAATCTTTCTCCTGATAGAAATATTGTGACAAAACCGCACGGTAAAATACCAACTGACAGGACCAAGCCGATTAGTTTTCATTTGAAGCACAAGGCCTGAACAGCACATAAAGTTTCTTCCTGTTTTCCGCTTTTACGCTTCGCGGCCTCGTGCCTCGTTGCTGCAGGGTAACGCTTAAACCAGGGCTAATTGGCAAAAACAGCATTTAATTTTTAGGGGTTGCAAGGTGCAGAAACCTTTGTATCTAAACCAGATTGGAGCGAACACGTAGTGCAACGGAGTAAAGCGTAAAGCGGGACCTCAGACCGCCAAGAACTAGAGGCCATTCATTTCCTAGTCCTAATAAGTACTAAATAGCTCTTTTCCGCTTGTATGCATAAAGCTGTTTATTCGTCTTTAAGAACACAGAACATAATGCGATGGAAATAAAAAAGGTCCTGCAATTAATGCAGAACCTTCGATCGCTAACTTAATGGAGGGGTGAGTATTATTTAATACTTAACTTATCGGCCAGCATTTTCATGTAAAAACCGCCGACTACACTCCGGGCTTTAAAATTATCGCGGATACCGGTATTTGAATCATAAAAATCGTTCAGAGGCACCCTCGATTCGGTTTCGATAGCATGTTTGTAAACCGGGTGAACCAAAGCCTCAAATTCTTTTTGCGTTGGAGCAAAAGTAGCGGTCCACAAGATCCAGTCGTTTTTAGTGTAAGCCTTTCTGCTATCCAATGGAATACCATATTTATTTTGTTTGGTCAGGTAATATTTGGTTTCGGTATCATATATTTTTTGAGGGAACAGGTTTAAATTTAAAACCTTATCCCAAACCAGGTTATACTTCTGGCTCCAGGTATTCTTATTATCGAAAGTTAGGGCGTAATGATCGCCAGCATCTGCCATTTCTATCCATTTTGGTACCATACTTTCGGCAATAGCCCTATATTTTTTAGCTATATCATCATAACCTAAAGCTTGGGCCATTTGGGCATAACAGGCTATACCTACAATTGCTTTTACTGATAAATTAGCATTACGGGCCAGGTGACCGGCAAAATCATCGGTACAGAGCTGTGTCTTAGGATCTAAGCCCTCTTTAATCAAATAATCTACCCAGGTGGTTAATGTTTTCCAATGTGCTTTGGCATAATCAGCATTTCCTTGTGCTTTGGCAATAGCCGCGGTTAAAATAATCATGTTGCCCGATTCTTCAACTGGCATTGGTTCACCATAGGTTTGTCCGTTTGCCAACGGGTAAGTTCCCAGATCGTGTGCCGCCCACGGGTGAGGATATTTTCCGCTTTCGCTGAAATAAAAAATACCATTCAACATGCCCTGTAATAAATCTGGATTATAAATCAGGTATAATGGTGCAGATGGATAGGTTACATCAACCGTGTTAATAAAACCACCACTGTTATTTTCTTTAGATAACCATAAAATTTCACCTTGAGGACTTTTTACCAATGTATGTGCAGCAATACTCTGGCGATAACCTAAAACACATAAATCGGCATATTCTTTACCGCCCGATTTTAAGGCATCGGCAAATAAAGTTTGGTTAAAAGCTTCGCACTTTGCAATCACTTTTTTGTACTCGTCGGCCGCAGCCGTTAATTGTGATTCAATGGTTTCTTTACCTGAAGTATTCCACCATGGTCTTAAATTTTTATTAAAATATTGAACACTATAAATTTCATCGTAGCCAAGTTCAACATATTTTTCTACTGCAGCTTTACCTACCAGCCCGAAAGGGATAACGGTATTTAAGGCGAGCATTTTACCCTGTTTTGCCGTTGAAGCGGAATTGCCCTTTCTAAAAGCATTAGCGGCGTCTTTTTCGGTCGTTACAAATTGGATGGCATTGCTGGTTTTTGGCGCAGCCACATAAAAATAACCCCAATCAATGCGCATATCATCACTCGCTTTTTGAAGAATTGGCTGTTCTACAGTACCCGTTTTTAGTACCGATAATTTAGCCGTGCTGTATTTAGTGGCAGTAACCTCTTGTGTAGGACGATAAACGGCAATGTTTGATGATGCACTAAGGTATACTTTTACCTGGTGCGTTTTGCCATCATTTGCTTTTACCTGGTAGGAAACGTAAGAAACCGGACGTGCAAACAAACTCAAATCGTTCATCAACAGTGGTGAAGTAAAGGTTAATTTAAGGTCTATTTTACCACAAGTAAAATTATAAATCGTTTGTGTAGCATTTATATCGACACTTTTTTGCTTGGCGATCTGTACTTTTTCAGCATTATCCTTTAATTTATCTACTAAACCAAAATCAAGAAAACGGCCACCCGCAGTATTAATCAGATGGATGGCAATTACATTCGATCCGGCTTTTAAAGCATTTTTGTCATTATTGCTTAAGGCAATGTATTGAAAGTTATTAGTCCAGCCTTCTTTGGTGTAGATTTTCTTTCCGTTTAGGTAAACCTCAATGTTATCATCGTGATTGATCTTTAAGAACAGTTCGTTTATTGATGCCGGGTTAGCGACGTTAAAGGTTCTTCTTACCCAGATATCGTGCGATTTCCACAATGTTTTTACATCTTTGGCATCATCTCCTATGGGTGCATTACCTGTTTTCCAGTTGCTGGCCACGTAATTTGCAGCTTTCCAATCGCCCTGAGGTTCGGTTTCTGTATATTTTACGTCGTAAGTTTTTTCATCTGAAGCAGGTACAACCGTTTTATAGGTAGTGGTTTCTTTACCTAAAAAACGATAAATGCCACCATCAACACTGATCATTCCTAAAAGAGAATGATCGGCACCAGTCCAATGCTGAGTAGAAGACTCATTTAATTTATCTGTGGTAGACCAAATGCTGAAATAGGTATTGTGGGTAATTAAGGGATAAGCCGGGGCTTTCCGCTCTTGCGCCTTTAGCAAACTGCCTACAAATATGCAGCCCAGTATGCCTAAAAATTTTAAAGTGTTAGTTTTGTTCATAATTGTGTGTGTTGAAATCCGATTGTATATTTTGGTTAGATTTAACGCTAGTTAAACGTTTTACTAAAGTATAAAATATAATTTACTTTTGGTAAAAGTTGGATATTTTTAATTGTCTAAACGACAATTAAAATAGAATCCAAAGAAGTCAAATTTTAACGATCATAATGCCAGGAAACTTGACTTCTTTGGATCTAAAATCTATAATGAAGGATACTGAAACAGTTCAGTATGACGAACCTGGCAAAACCTAACTTCTCTAAACTAAAAATACATGAAGTTTCTAAGCTCCATGTATTTTTAAAATTGTGTTTAAAAGCTAAAATTTAGGGTTGTTTTTTATTGATGGTCCACTCTGACAACTGAAACACGCGGCTTCCGCGGTTTGCTTTAATATAAAGACGGTAGAATTTATAGGCTACAAAGTTGTCGAAATAATATCTTTTGGTCACATTTCTTTCACCTTGGCTTGGCCATGGACAAGTGGTTACAGTATGTAAATCTGTATACTGAATACCATCTATTGATCCCTGTAAAATCCAATACCTGGGGTCTCTATCTTCAGCATCGTTTCCTGAAGTTAGGGTATAGGCGCCAACTACCTGTGGTGTTGTAAGCTCGAAAGTACACCTTTGCGTACCATCAAAACCTGCCTGCAAAAATTTGGTTGTAATATCTCCATCTACCAGTTTTTTTGATCCCTCATCAGAATCAGGTCCGGCACCAGCCTCTAAATTTACGGAGAATATGCCGCCAACTGTTCGCATATAATTCTCCCCGATTTTGGTTGGATCGAAATTAGGATCTACAATATTTAAAAGCACTTCTTTTGACGCAGAATACCCCTGGCCGTTCCTGGTGGTTAAGGTTACTTTATATTTGCCAGGGAAACGGTAGGTATGTTTTGGATTGACCAAAACAGACGTACTATCATCACCAAACTGCCACAATAAAGTTTTGTAATTTGTGGAGGTACCCGTAAACTGATACTCTAAAAATTTTACCGTATCAGGCCTTACATACGTAAAACCTGCTGTTGGTTTAGGTTCATCCACTACGGGTACAACCTCTTCTCCATCTTTCTTACACTTTACTGTGGTGATTACAATAAGTATTAAAAGAGATAGGATACTGCATGATCTTTTCACATTATTTTTCATATCTAATTAATATTTAAGGTGTTGGGAATAATTGAGATTTTGGTATTACCCTTTTTGATAAAATATTCGGCACTTCAATTTCCAGATAAGCCTGCTGCCCACCTACATTTTCGCGATGATGTGCCTCAATGGTATAACGTTTTCCACGTTCTAAAAATATAGTACCCTTACGCGAATCCTTATCCCATTGAGTGGTATAATCATCTACCAAAGCAACACCATTTACATATAATCTTGAGCCATCATCCCAGCGGGTCTGATAAAAAGTGTAGGTACCTCGCACGGGCGCCAAAAATTCACCTTTCCATCTACTAGCAAAGTTATCTCTGCTTAATTGTGTTCCAGCTGCATTTTTTACATTGTCTGGCCATCCATCGCCACTAAAGTTAATGGTCTCATCAACCCTAGTCACAAATGGAGCGCGCCCATCATCCGGGTCTAATTGGGTGTTAGTATAATATTTTGCCGTTAAACCAGTACCATTTCCGGTGATGTAAGAGTTATTATCCAAATTTACATTGGGATCTACCACCACAATTAATTTGCTCTTGGTAGGGTGAATTACATGGTTTGTTGCCTCACTAATACTGAAAGCGAATGCAAATTTCTTATTTGCAACAATGTTAGCATCGAAAACCGGCCATGGAATCTGAAGCCGCACAACGGCACTTGAAGCGCCTGTGGCAAACCGAACCAAAGTATCAATGCTATAATCTTTAGCAGCCAAATGTATGGCATCTGCAGGTAAAGTTCCGTTTCCAACCAAAGTAGCAATGGTATCGATATTCTCATTAATTTTAATGTTGAAAGCCGTTGAAGGTTGGTTTTCTAAATTTACTATAAGTGGAATGGTTACCCCTGCAGGCCCCACAATGTAATCGCCCTGGTATACTACATTATAGGTACCACCTTCTTTCAAAGTTAAATAGTGCAGATCAGTAGGTTTTAACAGATCGGTGGTATTAATAATTACCATAATGGTAGACTTGCCGGCAGCAATTTTGTTTCCCTTACCCGGAGCTGAAAGCTTTAGTGCAAAAACAACCTTTTTACCATAATTGCGCTCCAATACAGATCTGCGCACAATGGCAACGCCTTCGCTGTTATCGGTTCCATAAGCCACGTTGATCACATTGGGATATTCTACCCCTGCAGATGGCATAAGTACTGCATTGGTTATGGTTCCTTTATTAATTAACTGTGTAACGGTATCGTTATTTAAAGTTAAACCTACCTGAAAGGCCTCTTCTGCAACGCCGGTTAAAGAAATTTTAAAAGGAACTTTAACGTATTCGTTATCTATGGAAACATTTCCGGCAACAATACCTTCTCCTGTTACACTCCTGGTATTGGGATCGGGCAATGTTAAATCATCTATTTGTGATTTGCGACAAGAATAAACGCCAATAATGGCTAAACTTATCAATGCGATATATATAATTTTCTTCATTTTATAATATTTTAAATGATCGGCAATCTGTTATTGATCTAACCAAACGCGGCCATCAAGCCCCCAGGTTTGTTTATTGGCAATCTTTAACCAGTTTATAATCTGTGCCGGTATATCTGATGTCTGAGGAACAAATATGGCCAGCGTTTCTGGTGCCGGAGGGCAGATTAAATCGTTAAAATTTTCCCAGGCATAAGTTCCCTGAAATTTAAAATCATGCGCCTGGGAACTTATATCGGCCATGATATTACCATTACCATCTGTTGCAGGCCAGTACCCTACCAGAAAATTAAAGTATGGGTGACTTTGATCGATTGAAGTTTGACAGGCATAGTTGCCGATCATTCCATCCGGAACAGAGAATTTAAAAAAGCGGATATCACTTACATACACATCAGGCTCTCCGTGTCCATTTCCATTTAAATATCCCAATTTTAATGGATTCGAATTTGCTAACGAACCTGAACCTGTAATTTCGACCTCATTATTAAAGCTACCATTGGTGTACGTACGAACAAACCTTTGTCCATTGCGCACCTCTATTTTAGCCGTTAAATTTGTCCATTTCCCTTTCGCAAAGCTTCCTCCCCTACACTGATGATAATCTCCATCTTTAGTACCTCTCCATTCGAAGTACCAATAATCTTCTTCTAAATAAATTACCCAACCTACGCTAGGGTGGCCGCTCGACCACTCATTGCGTTTACCCAAAACGCTTGGCCAGAAAAACTTGTCTTCGTTCTTTTTAACCTTTAGTTCTATGGTTACTTTTGTGGTATCATCTATATTGTAAACATTAGCGTCAGTAGCATCAATTTGTGCCCTGACATCTTGTCCCTTAAAGCGGATGGTTTTACCTAAATACCTGTTACCGGTAAATGGCTTTGTTAAAATTCGTTTGTTATAGGTTGGCGCATAATAAATTACAAATGAATTTACTTTCGGCTGGCTAAAAATAGTCTGGTCATCGGCATTTGCAGGTAAGGTATATTGCCCACCTGCGCTTGATGCAATAACAACCAGCCATTGTTCATTGTTATAATTAGGACGTTTCTTTAGTGCAGTGAGGATTTCACCTACACTGGTGTCAAATTTTTCTATAGCTGCTTTATAGGCCGGAAAAGAAACATCATATCCGGATGCTGCTCCTGCTGCATTAACCCCTGTAAAATGACCCACAATAACCGATGCGGTATCACTTATTATATTGCTGACTAATCCTGCTTTAACGGCGTCATCATCTGCCATCAAACTACTCACGTCGGCCCCTGTATTTAATGATTTAAAAACCGCTGAAGAGGTATAAGTAACAATTTTAGATTTTGCGCTTACCTCTTTAATCCTATTGAAGATAATCGGGTAATTCTGCAAATTGTTATTCGTTAATGCATCAGTAGTAACCTTATGTTTATCTTTTTTAACACCGGTTAACATATTTGCCCAATTGGTTGCATTTGCAGTTGCCTCAGGATCACTTAAACCTACCCAGGTATAGATTGCATGCGGCAAAATCGCATCGATATTTGGCGTATTGGCATCTAAAACCGATTGTCCCCTTGCTCCATCAACCACTAAATAAAGCACCTTACGGTTTCCATATTTAACAGTTGTAGTATCGCTTGCATTCTTATCCCCTATTGTTCTATCGAATTCTTTATTACAGGAAAATATGGCCGTAGTCATTATTGTTGCAATTAAGCCAATCAATAATTTATATTTTTTCATCATACTCATCTTAATTTATATTCTGGTTAGCTTAATCTATTATTCGATAGTTACTCTAATAATATTGTATAATGGTAAATTATCAAAACGACTAAAACCACCGATTAGCAATAGTGCTTTTTTACCGTCTGCCGATTTGGTTTCAATCACATCAGATAAGCTTCCATTAAACGGACCTGTTGAATTGTAGCCTTTTGCCAATGTTCCAGTTGGTGTTAAAACCATAAACCCATTTCTGGTGATGCCATTGTATTTGATAAAATAGCCACTTACTACAATTAACCCATTGCTAAGCTGTTTGGCAAAATTAGCTTGCCCACCTTCAAAGTTCAACGATGCGAATGATTCATCTAAAGTTCCGTTATCATTTAAAACGGCAACACCTACCGCCGCTTTACCATTATAATGCGTAAAACTTCCGGTGATCACATATTTTTTTGTGGTTACATTATAAGTACAAGAATATATTCCATTATCCGCACCTGTACCCGGCGTAAAAGTAGGGTCAATGCTTCCATCAGCATTTAACCTGACGATGCGGTTAGCTTGCTGACCATCGAAAGTGGTAAAGTTACCGAACACAACCAGTTTTTCTAACTTCTCGGCCTCGGTATGCATGTAAGTGTCAATAGGTCCGTTTGCACTTTCTTTTCCTTTATTGGTAGCGGTATTAAAACGGAATGTTTTATCGAGACTACCATCTAAATTAAAGCGCAAAACCTGGTGGATTTCTGTACTATCTAAGATTACTGTATCTCTTGATAAATCGTAATTAAACTTATCGTAAGTTCTTTTTACATAATACCTAAAATCGCCGGTAGCCAAAATTTTCCCTTGATGTGCATATACACGGTTGATATAACCATTTGTACCGCCGTTAAACCTCGGGAACCATTTCTGCGTAACGGTATCCGTAAGCGTTGGCTTTCTTTTCGTTTGAATTTTTATCGTATCTATTGCCCCGCTCGTAAACAAACTGGTAATGTTGCTGATATTTTCGGTACGTTGGTTAAATCCGGTAAAGCCGCCTGCTATAATAAAGCGACCACCAATTTCTACAATCCTGGCCAAACCACCATTGGATCCTCTTCCGGTACGGAAAGTACGATCATACTCTCCGTCTAATGAAGTTCTTGCAATCCTATTGATGGGAACTACACCGCCCTTATTATCAAAATTTGTGAAATTACCAACCACGATATTCCTTCCATCAAGCATTTCGTACACCTGACTTACATAACCGTTTGTACCTGCTATGGCTTTAAAAGTAGGATCGATCTGAATAAGACCCTTTACGGTAAAAGTTGGACCAATAAATAACTGGTCGCCAATAGCAATAGAGGTTACGCCCGTACTTCCGCTTTCCGGAACTTTAACTGTAATTTCTGTGGCAGTTACACTAACTACTTCTGCCTTTTCGCCGTTAAACATAAAGCTTAATTGATCTTTATATTTATCAAAACCCGAAGCTTTGATCACTACAGATGTACCTACAATCCCAATAGCTGGAACAGGCACATCAGTTTGCGAAATGGCAACACCTAAAGGTGCTTTAGCATCAGCATAAGGATCAGGGATTACATCATCTGTCTTTTTACACCCTTGAAAGCTAAAAGCCATCAAAGTGATTATTGCAAATATTAATTTAATTTTTTTCATCGTTTAATTTCTTGAGGTAACACCAGATGCGATTTTATTTCGAAGAATCAGAAGGCGTTAACCCACTGTAATACACATCACTAAAAAAATCATTCTGGTTAAATCCAAAATAAGCACCACCTATCAAATCGTTAAAGGCCAAAGTATGTACTACACCATTGGTAGGTTTTATATCAGATGATGATACCTTATTGATGTACCAATTATCATTCGGTTTTGAGGCATCTGGAATGTAGGTTAAAACCAGTTGACGATAACCAATATATTTGATGTTGTTGGCAGTACCATAGGTTACACCAATGTTTGAGATATTACCTCCAAGAGAATAATACAAACCACCCGGATAAACACTTTTAACATCGAAATCTATTTGCTGATAGTCTTTTAATCTATTTACGCCTTTAAACATATAGCGCTGCAGATATCTCTTCCAAATGAGCGGACTAATCTGATCCAGCGTTTTAACGGTATCTTTTCCGGCGTAAAAAAGTAAATTATTTAATCCATCAGTTCTGATTGTTCCAATTGTTCTTTTGATTACATCATCATCAGGCGCAAAAAAAGTAAAGTCTTCATTAGAAAAGGTGCTTTCCATACCCGCCAGCTTTACAATTTTAGCTATGGTATCAAAAGGTACTTTTTTAGCCTGCAAATATTGAAGCATATTGCCTTCAAAGTTGGGATTAGCCAAGCCTCCATCACGGTAATACTCATCACGTTTACAAGCATTTAATATCAGCAGTACAGCAGCACAAGCAAAAATTAGCTTTTTCATATATCTTTTATTAATAATTAATTACCACCATTAACCCAATAGTCGTTCAGTTTCATGAAAGGGTTGTTGTTTAGCGCACCCGAGTTAATTGGCCAGGTCCAGGCACCACGACTAAATTTATCGGATGTAAGCACGTTGTAAGAATACTGACTGTTTAAAATTCTCTTTGTTCTAACCAAATCGAAGTAATGGTGCCCCTCACCGATCAGCTCCCTTGAACGTTCGTAGAAAATAAATTCCTTAAGATCTCCATTTGAAGAAGTATATGGAGATGCGCCAGCACGGCCTCTTACCATGTTTACCAGTTTAATGGCCTCGGCATCTTCATCTATATTTGCAAGTGCCTCTGCTGCCAGCAGGAGTTCTCCACCGTACCTAAAAATCATAAAGGTGTTATCCGGATTGGCATCTTCCTCACCCACAATGAAAGAGTTCTTGGCATATTTCAATAACATGAACTTACCATTGTCGGCAAAAATATCTTCATTAAACCAAGTAGTGATCCTTTTATCACCCCCGTCCTGAAAAAGTTTCTGCATGTATTCGCCACGGTAATAAGCAAAACTTACGCGGTGGGTATACTCTGGTCTTTTGTATGGATAATGCAAAAACATATCGGCAATAGGTGCAACATTGAGTACAGCGTCTCCATAATTTATACTTTGATAAAATTCGAATAAGCTTTCATCCGAACGACCTTTAATCACTGTTGACCAATCTGACAGCGGCAATAAACGATAGGCGTTACTGGCAACCAATTCCTTCCCCAGATCTGCAGTAGCCTGATAATATTTTCTTGCGTTAGCGCCGTCAAAGCCTGCATTCCACATATTCATCTCCATCATTAAGGCAATGATACTGCCTCTACTTGCCCGAACGCCTTTTAAAGCCGGGTCGCTATAAGTAAATGGAATCTGATTTTTATAACCATTTAAATCGGCAATACATTTATTTAATACAGATACAAAATTTTCGCGAGGCAATGATGTAGAATGAAATGCATCAGTATAATACACTACATCGCCAAATAACCGCACCATGGTAAAGTAACAAAGTGAGCGAATAAAAGCTGCTTCGGCTTTAAACTGTCCTTTTTCTGTTTCAGTAACGCCTGGAACACCCTCATCTAATTTCGCGATCAGGATATTGGCACCTTGAATTGCCCTATAGTAACCGGTCCAATCTGTTATCCTATCAAAATTGTAATAGTCCCAAGGTTGCCCTCTCCTGATGAGGTTTAATAGATCATTTCGACCTAAGTACTCCACATACTCGCGTGAAGCGGCATTATCAGACTGGCTTTCGTGCAATACTTCGCCGGATCTGTATTCTCCAACAGCACCAACATAATGTGTTTCGTTTATTTTGCTAAAAACAATCCTCGACAAATCATAAATATTGGCAACAACATCTTCTTTAGTCTGGAAAAAGTTGTTCCCTGTTAGTTTATCTAAAGGCTGTACGTTTAAAAACTTTTTACATGAAGGCAAGCAAAAAGATGCTGCAATAACCAAAGTGTAAATAATAACTTTTTTCATAATAAATATTTTTAGTTGCCTGTATTAAGTTCTAAATTCAAACCAATGTTATAGGTACGTGGCACAGGGTAACCGTTAGAAATATCGCGACCTAATGCAGTTACGTTTTCTGGATTGGGACCACTATACTTAGAAAATGTAATTAAGTTATTGGTAGAACCAAATATCCTTAAATTGGCTAGTCCGAATCTGCGGATCACCTTCTTATCGAACATATAAGAAAGTGTTAAGTTGTTAATTTTCAGATAAGTACCACTTTCCTGCCATAAGGTTTGATCGGCCCTTAATGGTTGAATATTTCCATAGCGGCTAAAATCATAAGGGTATGGGTATTTAGCTACATCGCCAGGTCGTTGCCAGATATTTAAATCGCCTAACGGTACTACAGCATTTAGTGCATAAGGATCTCTCATAATGGCAATACGATCAGCAAGGGCATTATTTAAGATTGTTCTATCTGCTGTATAACTGGCATACATATTAAGGCCCCATTGTTTATACCTCATGGTGAATGATAAACCGCCTGTAAACAATGGCTGTGAGTTTCCGGTAATTTCGTAATCTCTGCCATCCAAAATATAATCGCCATTTACATCTTTCAAGATAGGGTCTCCACCGTAAAAGAAGGTGTTGTTTGTTTGGTACCTCTTTCCGGTAACCGGATCTACCGGTACATCCGCATCTGTTTTGTAAACACCCTGGTTAATTCGCAAATAGTTTGATAGGGTATTTCTGCCTACACGGAAAACATTATGCTGCAGGTAACCAGAACCATCGAAGCGGATATATTGCCCATTATATTCTTCAGGCAACTTTAACAGCACATCCCGATTATATGCACCATTTATTGAAAAAGATAAATCAAAATCCTTGCTGGTAACGGCTTTTACAATTAAGTTGATCTCGGTACCATAGTTGGCGATACCCAAATCGTTACTAGATAGTTTATTAAAACCTGTAGTATTTGACAAAACACGATCGAACAATAAATTATCTACCTTTTTAAAATAACTATCCACAACGATCGAGAATCTGTTTAGGAAACCAATATCAAAACCAAGGTTGTACTGACTTGTAGTGGTTGGCTTTAAAGCCGGATTTGGAATTAAGTCGTAATTGATACCAATGGTTTGTGTATTGTTGTAGTTTCCATTCAGGTTATAAATACCATAAATACTTTGAAGATTACCTGTTGGCACAATATTTTGGCCCCACGTTAACCTTAAACTACCATAGTCTAACCATTTCTGATCCGTTAACCAGTTTTCTTTATTGAAATTCCACCTTAAACCTATTGAAGAGTTTTTAGAATATGGATTTTCTAAACCACTTGATGAGGTACCGTCTAAACGGTAAGAAAACTCGGCTACGTATTTTTTGTCGTAATCGTAAGATAGCGATCCTGCGAAAGAGGCAATTGTAGCATTTTTATAGCTACTTAAAACCCCGCCACCCCTTGAGTAATAACCATCGAATCCGATTGGCCCCTGAAGCTGATCGTTTGGAATTCTTTCCTGCCGGCTTATTGATGATTGGGAACCTTGTTTATAAATTTCGTTAAATGTATTAATAAAGAAATTATGCTTCTCGCCTAATGTTTTAGCGTAGGTGATTGCATTTCTATTGTACAACTGGAAATTTCTGCCGTTATAATCATAAAGCTTGGCAAATGATCCATTGGCCGCAGCTGGTGTAAATGTAGTTTCAGTATCTGAGGTATAATCATAACTTAAGGTAGAAGATGCCGCTAAACCTGGTATAAATTCGTAACGGGCATCAATATTTGCCCTTAGATTTCTGGAATTATTATCATTCAGCGTTTGCAAAGCTGACAATACCCCACCTGATGCCTGATAAAAAGAAGGGGGTGGTAAAAGTGTTGATGCCTGGCCATTTGAAGCTACCCCTGATTGAAGTAAGCCAGCACCATTACCTTTATTCTGTTTACCTACCGAGCCATTAACAAAACCGAAAAATCTAAATTTATCGTTCGGTTTAAACTCCATATTCATGTTTAGATTATAACGGTTATAACCTGTGTTTTTAATTACACCTTTTTCGGCATAATAGCCCATATTGGCTTTGTAATTAAATTTTTGGTCACCACCATCTAAAGCCAGGTTATGACTTTGGTTAAAGGTGGTTTGATAAAATACATCCTGCCAATCGGTAGAGTTATTGTAATAGGCATTTAAACTATCGGCAAGGAAAGGTGTATTGCTAATTCCCCTGATCTGGTTAATGGTCTCCGCGTTTAAAATAATCTGCTGAATTTTTAACTGGCGTTCTGAATTACCGCCTAATGTTTCGCGTAATTTAGGTGGCGCATTAACGAAAAAGTTCGATACATATTTAATACGCGGCACTTTAGAGTTACCTCTTTTGGTGGTGATGATGATTACCCCATAGGCACCCCTTGATCCATACATGGAAGTTGCCTGCGCATCTTTGAGGATTTGGATATTTTCGATATCCTCCTGAGGGATCAGCGAAAGTGGACTCACCCCAGGACCTTGTGTTTGAAAACCAAATTCTGCTGCCTTATCTGCATCTAAAGGCACACCATCAATAATATATAATGGCGATGTAGGTTGTAAAAATGAATCGTTACCACTACCCGAAATACTTAAACTGGATAAACCACGAAGCTGTACCGATCCCCTAAAACCCGGTGCGCCGGTATTATTCTGGATATTTAATCCTGGTACTTTACCCTGTAAAAGGGTTTCGATGTTTGATACCGGGATATCTGATACATCCTTACCGCTAAGTACCGTTACCGATCCGGCGGTTGTTTCTTTTGGTCGGTTTTGGTAAGCCACAATAATCACATCATTCAGATCTTTACGATCCTCGCTAATGGTTACCGTAATATTGGTTTGATTGGTAATTTTGGCCGATGCGGTATTGTATCCTAAAAATTTAAATAAGAGTGTTCCGCCAACAGGTACATTAACTGAAAACTTTCCATCGCCATTTGTTTGCGTTAAGCCCTTATTTGTGCTTTGTAAAACAACTGATACACCTGGCACCCCTTGTTTGGTATCTTTATCCAGAACCCTACCATTGACAATAATATTTTTTTCTTGCGAATAGGCATTCGTACAACATATTATACATACAATAAGTAATGTATATAAAAGTATATTTCTTTTCATAATATTAGCTTTATTGATCAACTATTCGTTAGCAAATTTTGGGTTCTCATTTTTGAAATAAAAGACGATTTCCCAGTCGCCAGCCTTATAAATAGCGAAATCGACACCGAAATTGGCCACTGTACGGGTGCCACCAAAACCAATCCTGGAGTAACTCAACTCTGCTTTTGCCCTCGATCCGCCCTTAGCGTAAGATGTAGGGATTTCTACCAATGGAATTGGATAAGCAACATCATACTGAACATACTTGTCGGTTTTCTGCATATTGAAACCATGGATCATTTTATCCCAAACGGTTTCATTAAAAAACTTCGGATCGATCGGTAAAGAATCTTTGCCCAAAACCACAATGCGCAGCGAATGGCCATTTCCTCCCGAAGTAAGTGGACGGATGTAAACAATTGCATCCTTTTTATCATTGTTGCTCACTAAGTTTAAATTAGAAGTGGCACCGATCACATTATTCAGATAAGGACGGATGTAATCTCTCAGTTTTTTGTCTAACGGAAATTTTGGATCAGGAGCAGGCAAACCGGTATAGGCATTAAAATCATTTGACGGCTCATAGGGACGCTCCCTGAAAGGTCTGATCTGAAAATCTCTGATCAGGCGTTCGCCGCCGGTATTTTTAACCTTTACATCGAAAAAACGGGTATCCTGAGAAAAATTAGTGCTATCAGTCGGACGCGGTTTTAAGATCTGGTTGGTTGCTGAAGGCCATAAGATGAATTCACCTGAAGAACGTATTTCGAATATCGGATGAGTTTCGATTTTCCTTTTTGCCTCAATTTCGGCCAGGCTTTTTTCCAAACCAGTATAAGGGGCTGTCCATACATAAGTTGGTGCTGTTGTAAAAAGATCGCTCACCGGCTTTCCATCACCAAACCTAACGTTAACAATTTCGAACGTAATCGGATTGGTTGAGTTATCGCTGTTAAAGCCACCGATAAGATTGGTTCTGCCAATTATTGGCTCCAGAATTTTATTGCTAAAATTCACATTATTACTGATATAATCTTTCTCATCAGGTAAATCGAAAATCTTTTTACAGCTACTGCAAACGGTGACAGCAAGCAAAAAGAGCGCAAAATATTTATATATGATCGATTTCATCGGGCTATTTATTTTAATGTTTCTATTTCGCATCACTTATTTCGTTTTGTTTATGGTAAACTCAGCCAGCTGGAATATGCCACTGTTTCTAAGCTCGGTAATAACAATGCGGTAAAATTTGTAGGCAACTGTATTTGTACACCTAAATACTTTTTGCTGGTATCTTTCTTCAAAGAAGAAGTTAGATCTTCTATCCAGTTCTACCCAGTTTGAACCATCCATCGAGCCTTCATAAGTCCATGCTTTTGGATCTCTCTCATTGGCATCATTTGCTGAAGTTAAAGTGTATACGGATGAAACAGCAGGTGTTTTAAGTTCAAACCTCATCCATAGTTCTCCTTGTAGGTCGGCCAGGAATTTAGTGTGATCATCACCATCGATTACTTTTCTCGAATTTTCTCCACTGGTTATACCTCCGCCATTTTCGCGGTTTGATGAAAATATACCGCCAATTTCAAGGTAAAGGTTTGGTGGTGGTGGTACAAAAGTTAATCGCGTAACGAATTCATTAAAGCCAAATACGTGATCGGCACTGATGACGTGCACTACGCCATTTTTGGTTTTAATGTTATTTGATGATGTTGTACTGGTTGCCCAGTTGCGAACGAATTTGCTTTTTTTGGTATTATCAAAATTAATAACCTCCGGTCCGGCACCAACCTGGCCAGAAGCCGATATTTTGGTTACACTGGCATGCATTGGATAACCAATATGTACACTCCTTAAGTCTAAACCGTCCTGAAGTTTTAATGAATCGGTCGTTTTCTTACCCCTTATAATGTAGTATGAGGTCATCGTATCTAACTGAACGGCATCAATATTGGCTAAAAAAAGCGGGTCTTTATCAGATAGTTTCCTTAATGTATTTAAGTTCCGTAAAGCCAATTGGAAGCTGGGATTACTTACTGCAAATAACGTAACATTACTATCTGTTAATGTTTTCTTCAGTCCCATCCTGTCTATCGCTACAATAAGCGAATCAAAAACACCTGGTTTACTTTTTAAATAATCGTAAGTATTGCCGGCAAAAGTTATATTCTGATCTGGCGCATCGTAAAACCCTCCATTCTTTTTACAAGCTGAGTTGATTAGTGTTAGCAATGATAATATTGCCAATGCGCCTATATATTTTATTGAATTTTTCATATCCGTCATTATTAGCGCCAGTAAGCATTTTGGGTTAATAAACTATTTTGGGAAAGCAGCTTTCTTGATATTGGCCAGTAAATTCCGCCAGAATTAATGAGATTCATAAACTTAGCATCGTTCTGTTTGATCTTGTTGTAACGGATCAGATCATACCACCTGGAACCTTCACCCAGCAATTCGCGATGGCGCTCCTCGAAGATTAATTTAATGATGTCGTCTATATTTATAGAAAGTCCTTCGTCATATCTTCTCACCATCACAGAAAGCAGTTCATTTAAAGCACCCTGTTGGTCGCCCAAAACTGAAAGTGCTTCAGCTCTAAGCAAGACGATATCTTCTAGGCGGGTAAAAACCAAAGCACTGGTAAAATACCTGAAGTTTGGATCTGTTCCGCCGCCCTGGATCACTTTGATTTTGCTGAAAATGGGATACTTACCATTTAGGTTCGTAAAATATCTTCCATCATACTTTGCCTGTCCTAAAGTATCAACTGCAAACCTTTGATCTTTTGCAATATTGAAATATTTCAGAATCGAATCTTTCGGAAGATAAATATCTGGAACAGACTTAGTCATAACCGGTTCAGCTAAAGTTAACTCTTCAATATGCCCGGTTGATGAACCATCAACATGGCCATAATCAGAGTTGAAACCGAACATCTGCCTGGTATTTTTATTGTAGAAAAATCCATTTGAGTTCGACAAATCAGCACTTCCAGTAAAGCCGCCTGCACTTCTGCCATAATTATCTTCAACAAATTTGGCATATTTAGAAACGCTGGTATAATCGCTATTCCAAGCTGCCAAATGAGCTAAAACAGCGTAGGCTGTAACTTTTGTTGCCAAGGCTCCGCCCCATCTTCCTGAAGTTTCGTTATAATAATCGCTTGGTTGCTGTACATCACCACCACTATAAATAAAGGGCAGATCAGCTGCTGCTTTTAAAATTTCCTGTTCGGCCCATGCTAAAATCCTGGCCTGGCTTTCGCGGGGTTTATTGGTAAATTTACCTTCGTCTGAAGAAGTAATAAACGGTACATCGCCCCAGATTCTCACCATGTAGAAATACGCAAAAGCCCTTAAAAACCTAGCTTGTGCAATATCCACTGTCATGTTATTGCTCGTGTATCTTTTATCTGTTTCTTTTACATGCCCAATATTTTCCAAGAAAACATTGGCTCCGTTAACAATGGCGTAAAACCTTGTCCAATCAGATAAAGCCTCCATTACAGGATATGCGGCGTTTAAATTATTGCCAATTACAGCTTTTAAATCCTGTCTTTTTGGACTTAAAAACTCTCCCGTTCTAACATCACCATAAATCCAGTGACCATTGTTATCTGATAAAGCAGCCCGGGTTAAAGCATAAACCCCCAAAATTCCCGATCGGGCATCTTCTACCGTATTCCACGCATTTTTCTCGCCTACAACCCTGGTAGAATCGGTTTCTAAAGCTTTATTACAGCTCGAAAAGGAAATTATAGAAACCAGAAGTATATATAATATATTTTTCATCTTACTTGATGTTTTGTTAGTTCTTGTTTTCATCTTATAGCTCCATTTTAACACCTAGGGTATATGTTCTCGGAATAGGCTGGCCATACCCTGTATCAATGCCATCGTAGTTAACCAGTTCCGGATCTTGACCGGTGTAAGGAGTGATGGTGAAAATATTACTCACTGCACCGTATACGAAGAATTTGTTGATTTTGATGTTCCTCTTATTAAGCAAATTACCCAGTTCGTAACCTAACGAAACCTGTCTTAATTTTAAAAATGAAGCATTCTCCAAGAAAAGATCCTGATCTGCACGATAGGGGATTACGGTGCTCCAAGGATTGTAAAGCGGATATTTTGAGTAATCTCCACGTTTCTCCCAGAAGGTAATTTCTTTAACGGAACTGATATCGGTATTACCTTCGCGGTTAACAAAGTCAAAATGGTTAGCCATCTCCTGGTTAATTAGCTTTCTACCTAAGTTAAAGTAGAAACTGGTACCTAAACTCCAATTGCCATACCTAAAGTTGTTATCGAAACCACCTGCAAGGGTTGGTAATGAATGGCCTTTTAATACCTTATCATTATCATCAATAGTATTATCTCCGTTTTGGTCTTTCCAACGTGGATCACCGGCCTTCAAAACAATTCCTTTATATTTTAATTTTTGTCCGTTAACCGCTGGCACATCAGCATCAGAAGTATAAATACCATTATTCTCCAATAACCAATATTGATCTACCGGCTGGCCAACTTTTAAAAACCTGTTACCTACTATCAACTGATCTAATCCTCTTGGCAATGCTTTTAATTCGTTAGTGTTGTGATTAAAGTTTAAGGCAGAATTCCATGAGAATTTACTTTTTGCAATTACCTGGGCACTTACTGTAAAATCGATACCCATGTTGTTAACAGACATTCCGCTTTCGATAGATTGTTTATAACCATATTCAGCGTAAGCAGGAATACCAATTAATTGGTTTTTATCGGTTTTGCTATAAAGGTCAACAGAGACGTGAAGACGGTTTTTCAACATCGCCACATCAGCACCCACATTAAGTTGATCTGAGTACGACCAGGGCACACCATAACCTACCCAACCAAATTGATAAGGACGGGTTAAAACACCGAAGGCATTGTATCCCGGCACCGTTAAGTTACCCGTATAGCCAACTGAGGCTGTATATTGCGGACCCTGCGTATAATTATCGTAACTAAATGTACGGCCCATTCTACCGGCACTTGCACGCAATACTAAATCATCAACTAATCTGTCATCTTTCAAAAATTCGTTTTTGATATTCCAGGCGGCAGAAATAGTTGGCGAGTAAAACCAACGACTTGTTGGTTGTGCATTTGAAGAACCATCTAAACGTAATATAGCTGATAAGAAGTATTTATCACTAAATGAATAGTCCGCTTTTCCATAGAAAGACAGTAAGTTATCTTCTGTTTTATCTAAAAACCGATAAGTCAATTCTCTTGGAAAGGCCACTGGTGTTAAATAACCCCCGTTATCCGAACCATCGTCATTTTTAGGTTTAGAATCCAGCAAATTGATTTTAATATAATCGTTAACACCTTTATAAGCGTAAGCATTGCTGTATTTATAGATATCCCATTGCATGGATTGCCCCAAGGCAAAATGAAAACCGTGAACCTTATTCAGGTTTAAATCGTAAGTTACTTTGTTATCCATCATTAATCTCTGGCTAAAGCCATAATAATTGGATGCATAACTGTTCCCCTGTAACAGCGTTCTGGCGTAGAAAATATCCCTATAGCCCTCACTGTAATCGGCATTAAAAGATGATACCACCTTAAACTGTCCAAAAATTCCTTCTAATTTTGCATATCCCTGAATAGAGTTCGTTTTATTATCATCAAAACCTTTCTTGTATTCTTGCAGGTATGAACCATAGAAATCCTTATTAGGAGGAAGGGGCGCGCTTAAATCAGGAAAATAATTAAGTTGTGCAAAGCGGTCGCGCAAGGTTTTATTTCTATCGCGGTTTAAACGGTTCGCATTAATCATAGTTGAAAACAACAACCATTTGGTTGGCTTCATATTGATATTGAAAGTGGCGCTATAACGATCAATACCCGTTTGATCTGCTACTCCTTCACTTTTGGTATTACCCAATGCAAACCTGAAGTTTGCCCTATCAGTACCACCGGCAAGTGAGAAATTAATGCCATATACCAGCGCGTTTTTATAGTATAAATCTGTCCAGTCTGATTTTCCACTATACACATTGTTTAGCGAATCGCTTAAATATACCGGATACTCTTCATCATCAGAATACCTGCCATTTGTGGTGTATACATCATAAAAGCGCTGCCTGAAATCATTTTCGTATTTACCATTAATGGTATTTACAAAGGGTTTTTGCACCATGCCTATATACGAATTGAAAGATATAGCACGGTATTTTCCAACGGCTGTTTTTGAGTTTAAAACAATTACCCCATTAACACCTCTTGGTCCATAAACAGAAGTGGAACCTAAATCTTTAAGCACCTCTACCGATGCAATATTATTCATATCGATACCGGCTAATAAGTTAGTTGCAGGGCCGATTCTATTAAAATCGAATTGCTGTATATCATAAGCAAAAGGATGCTCCCTTACCAAAGGGATTCCATCAAGAACCACCAGTGGTTGAGCATCGTACAAATCCTTTTTGGATAATAGCGGCATTGCAGCCCCTCTGATAAACATGTTCTGAATAGAGCCTGGTTCGCCAGAGGGTTCCTGAACATATAGACCAGCAAAATTGCCCTTTAAATTTTGCTGTAATGAAATAGCAGGAAAGAGCGATAAATCTCTGGTGTCTTTTTGTACACCACCAGACAATTTGTTGTAAAGTGTTTTTTTCCTGATCTGTTCAAGACTATCTTTTCGCAAAGAGTCTTTAGATGATACGATCTTAATTTTCGTCGTATCCTGAAGGATCAAATAATTAATTGTTAGGCCTTTATGAATTTTTTTGCCCGCAGCATAAGTCGGTAAAACGTTTAACGTAAATGCGGCAAAAAAAACAAGGCACGCCCATAAGTATCGCATAGTTAATGGATCTTTTAATTGGTAAAAAAATGATTGCTAAAAACTTATTTTTTCGGAAACGGTAAGACTTGTCTCAAGTTAAAAGAACAGGTACTTTGGTAGTAATAGTAAGGGATTCTCATAAAATTTAGTATTTGGTTAACTCAAATATATAATATACTAAAACGTTTTAATAATGAATTGTCATTTTTATGAAATTTTTATAAAAAGGCATAATAATATTTAATTCTATTAAAATAATTGTCAAAGAGACAGGTAAAAAAATAAATATTATCAGAATAGCTTAAAAAATTAACATCCTATAAAACAGTATATAAGGATATTTTTAACAAACAATTACAATAATTAGAACAATTTTATGTTACTATTTCTCGAAATACTTAAACGTTTTAGTAAAACATGAAATATGGCGAAAGCAGTTAAACCGAACTGTTAACTATAATTTGAGCATAAGCATATGCATTTAACCTGTTATAATCTATAAAATCAGCTTGGTCAGCAAAGTGGTTTATACCAGAAATAAAAGGTTAAATAAAAATTATTTTTCTGTAGCTAGCAGGTGGTATCTTCAGCAATATTTAACTTGAGTTTTGAGTAATTATGCTGATAACAGTTTGTTATAAGGTATTTCGTCATTGCTAAGCGCGCATAAGTGGGCCGGAGCAATCTCTCCTATAATTTATTATCAAAAAGACTGCTACACTTCTACGCAAAGTCCTTTCTTCAGTTAGCAATGACGAAATTAAGACCTGAAACTTACGTTATTTATCACTATTCGTGTGTTTTAACTGTACTTTCCATCCATCGAACAGTAGCGTTCAGTTGTAAGATTCAATAAAAGATAAAGATACTATTCAGGGATAACCCTTTTATGCTTAAGTTCATCAAACAGATCAAAAAACATTTTTTCAGTATCCACATATTCGTGAAAGCCCATTCGCCTGGCTTTACTTCCATCCGAAAAGAAATCGTAATCCCATGAAAAAACAAAGTCACCAAAAGCCCATGATGATACTTCTTCATAACTATGCTTCGCTAAGTTATGTTTTTCCTGCAACTGCTTCCACAAAGCTGATTTATCTGTCATAATGGTTTGCAAAGGCATTTGAAGTGGAGGTGCCGTATCCATTTTGAAATATGCTGCAATTTTAGGCCAAAGGTCGTTCCAGCGGATCAGGTCACCATTGGTAATATTAAAAGCTTGATTGGCACTCGCAGGGTTGGTAGCTGCCCATACCGTTGCTTTAGCCAATAATCTGGCATCTGTAATATCCAAGAGCTTATCATAAGCGCCCAATTTACCGGGAAAGCGCAAAGGTAAACCCAGTTCTTTCGAAATAGAGGCATAAACTGCAATTACAGCAAGTAAATTCATTGGATTGCCCAATGCAGTACCCGCCACCACCGACGGACGGAGGGCAGACCAGGTCCATTTTTTACCTTTTTGCTTCGCCTCAAGAAACTGTTGTTGATCTACATTAAATTCTGGAGGCATATGTCCACCGTCTGTTTCTTTAGCTGGTGTTTTAAAAGGACCATAATGCGCGCCATAAACTTTGTAACCCTGCATTAAACTGATGTGCTGTAAATCTTTCGCAACATTTTCAATAATATTGACCACATTTACAAGAATAGCCAAATTGGGGACTACCAGTTCCGCCCATGTAGGCTTATCCTGATAAGCGGCATAAAAAACATGTGTAACCTGGGTTAAAGGACTCAACTGTTTCTTACTGTCCTCTGGGTCGAGCAGGTCGACACGAATATACCTTGTTTGATCTGTATCCAATCCACCCCGACGGGATAAACCGATAATATCCCAATCGCCGAGACTTTCCAAATGACTGATTAAATTACTGCCAATTACACCATTTGCACCCACAACCAATGCTGTTTTATTGTTATTCATCTCCCTTTTATTTAAATGTATTATTGTACAGTAAAGATCCTGACAAACCACAATTATGTTTTTGTAAAATAGTATGATAAATTTGTATTATTCCATGATGAAACGATATGTCCAATTTCAGCCAATTGTTATTTCAGCATTTGAAGTAAGCAAATGGCAGCACCCCGTACATCGGCATAACCATTATGAACTGATTTACATTAAAAATGGATCTGGCCAGCATATCATTAACGAAATTCCCATTGCTTACAGGCAAGGAAATCTCTTCCTGATTGGTCCGGAAGATGATCATCGTTTCGAAATTGATAAAAAAACACATTTCATTTACATCAAATTCACCGATATATATATCCATCAAGCGGAAAATAACTCAACCGGCTTACAACACCTGGAATACCTGATTAAAAGCCGGGAAACGCATTTTCTAAGCTTTAACTTTACTGCTGATGATCAATTGATTGTAGCAAATATTATTGCACTTATCCTATCACTTAACAAAAACATATTGCAAAATGAAGCTTTGATCTGGTCGCAGATTTTAATGCTTTCCGTTATCATGCAGCGCAACATGCCAGAAATAAAAGGTAATACCAAACGCTCAAAAGACATTCAAGCCATCTTCTGTTACCTGCATAAGTATATTTACCAGCCTAAAAATTTAAAGGCAAGCGTAATGGCGGCACATTTTAAGTTATCAGAAGATTATGTGGGTCCTTACTTCAAAAGAAATACAGGCATAACCCTACGCCAATATATCCATGATTACCGTAAAGTTTTAATTCAACAACGGATAGAAAGTGGAAGATTTGGATTAAAACAAATTGCAGCAGAATTTGGCCTTGTTGATGAAAGCCATGTGAGTAAGCTGACGCGGATAGTTGACTAGTGGAGTCGATGGTTCAAAAATCAAATAAGTCTTTGTCTTCTTGTGCCTTATTGGTTAAATCTGATGTGAGATGGATGTTGCAATTGATTATACCCAGACAGTATCCTTGGCAGTTAAACATAGAAACATCAATTCAGTAATTGCTTTTTAAATGTATTCGGGCTGATACCCACTTCTTTTTTAAATAAACGCGAGAAATAAGAGAGGTTCTCAAATCCTAATGCATAAGCAATTTCTGAAATCGATGTATTCTCACCAATCAAACGATTTTTTGCTTCAGATATCAGGTAAATATGAATATGCTCCAAGGCTGTTTTTCCACTTTCCTGTTTTAAAACATCCGTTAGGTAACCCGCTGAAATGTTTAAACGCTCTGCCATATCATGCACTGATGGCAAACCTTTAGTGGTCAATAATCCATTTGCAACGTATTTATTTATTTCTTCATTAAACCTGGTAACGGTTTTGCCTGAAATTTCTGTGCGGTTAAGAAATTGTCTTTTGTAAAAACGTTGACTGTACTTGAGCAAAGTATCTACATTGGCCAAAATCAATTCGCGACTATATTCATCCTGGTTGTTACGGTATTCGGTTTCAATTTTATGATACAGCTCCCAAACCGTACTTTCTTCGCTAGGCGACAGATGCAACGCTTCATTGGTTTCGTAATCGAAGTAGTGATATTTTTTGATGGTATCATGTAAGCTATGCCCGTTCAAAAAATCTTCATGTATAAAAATCAAAAAACCATCTTCATCTAGTTCCAGGTTTTTCATTTCGATTACCTGATGTGGCTTAAAGAACATCATCGATCCACTATCGTGATCATATTTTGTTCGCCCATAAAGGATGTGACCTCCAATAATCTTTTTAAAACCGATCATATAGAAATCACTGGTAAATTCGCGGTCACACATGTTACACATGTGGTCGCATTTATAAATGCTGAACAATGGGTTCTCCGGCGGCAGGAATGCATTTTCCCGGTGTAATTCTGCTAATTTTTTATAGTGCTTCATTCTATTAAATGATAACTAACCACAAGCTACACAATTACAGTGTATAGCCTGTGGTTAACGGTTTTAAATGATTTATTAATGACCGTGCGCATTGCTGGATACCTCAGCCCATTCGTCAAATTCCGTCAGGCGCTCTGCATACACCTGTTTAACTCCTGGTAAAGCCACTTTGCCTAACAAAAAGTGTAACGGAGGTTTATGGCTGTCAATCAGTGCCAATACAGCAGGTACCGTTGCTTCTGGTTTACCCCAACTGTCGGGTGTTGAGGCATCAAAAAATGCTTTCTTAACTGGTGCATAAACTTCCATTGGTTCTGTTTGAAAAGCCGAGGCTCCAGACCAATCGGTAGAAAAGCCATTCGGTTCGATTAAACTTACCTTAATTCCGAAACTTTTCACCTCCTGGGCCAGCGTTTCGCTTAAGCCATTTACTGCATATTTAGATGCATTGTATAAGCCCAGTACAGGTAAGCTTACCAAGCCCAGAAAGCTCGATACCTGAATAATATGTCCGGATTTTTGTTCGCGCATTACCGGAAGAATGGCTTGTGTCAACCAAAGCAATCCGAAAAAGTTGGTTTCCATTTGTGCGCGTGCCTGTTGTTCAGTAGTTTCTTCTATAGCCCCAAACAAACCAAATCCAGCATTATTGATCAACACATCAATATGACCAAAATGTTGTTTTACCTTTTCTACCACTGCAAAACAGCTATCTCTATTGTTTACATCCAGTTGAAGCGGCAAAACGGCATCACCATAAGTTTCTACCAGACCATTTAAATCTGCTGTATTTCTGGCAGTTGCAGCTACTTTATTACCACGCTCTAAAAGGGCATTTGCCCAGATTTTACCAAAGCCACGTGAGGCACCGGTTATTAAAATTACTTTCGACATTTTTTTCTTGTTAAATATTGATAACAAAGTTATTCTTGAATGCAGAGAACAATTTATACAAAACACGGGAGTATTAGCACATTTTAGGGTTTAGATAAATCTGTGCTTTTTAAATGTTCAACTTGGTGTAGCGTCTGTTGGTATTTTTACGTTTTATAAAAAATTCATCTAATCATCACACCGCTATGAAAAATCTACTCCTTCTATTCATTATTTTCGCATTTGTTTCTTGCAAAAAATCAGAAAGATATGGGCCGCTGAACTTAAAAAACGGACAGGAAGTAGAATTGCTCGTCAGCCATCGTTATGGTGCAGATAATGATCTGCTGTTAAAGTTGCCTGGTAATGTAGATGCTGGTGCTTCGCTTTCGGGTTTTGATCAGCGGGAACCTGGTTATACTTACCATGTTAAAGCGAGGTTCAACCGTGATGAAGTACCTGCACAGGATGGACCTGAATACTATTTTGTTTTCGATAAGATAATAAGCAAAGAGCAGTATAAAGGAAGTGAATCTTTCACCGTACAACTCATTACCAATTACGTTGTTGGCGGACCAAATATCAGGCTCAGCAAAACAGGAGCTGATTATTATATGATTCCAGGTAAGTTACAACTCACTTATGCCGACAGTACCGTTCAGAACGAGCTGGAAGAAATCTGGTTAAACGTACAGGAAATCCGCGCGAACTGGCAAAATGGACAACGCCCAAAATGGAAGGCCATTAAAGCTACAGTGGTACACGATCCGCAGAAGTTTGGAAAAGCCTATCTGGTACAACAGATACAGTTTATGAATTAACGAAAATATGAACCTAGATAAAATGGTTGATTAACATGAGAGCATCACTTAAAATCATCTCTCCATTTCATTGCACGTTAGCTGATAAAACCTTGTGTTCTCTGTGCCTTTCTCCGTGATCCTTGCGATTAAAAAATAGAGATTAAATCTTTTGGTCTGCATAGGCTACATCAAAAAGATGATTTGGCTTTAAGTAAATTACATTATTTTGAAAATCAAAAACTGTATTGAATCTTTTCAGAATATCAGTTCCAAGATAATGAACATTAATACCTGGCATAGGTTTGTTTTGTTCCATAACCTGAGCCGGCACATTTTTCAGTTCAAAACGACCAATCTTCAAACTTTGAAGTTTCACTGTGGTTACTGGCACTTCATTACCTTTTATTCCATGCATAATCACCCTTTTGATTACCTCCATCTTTTCGGTTGGAAACTTCATTTCCCGAAGCAGATCATGATCAAGCATAGCGGTACGCTGGTAACCTAAATCAAAGAAAAACAGGCTTTTATTTTTGATTCCGCTTTGCGAAATTTCACTTTCTATAAAGGGTTTATTTTTGATATAAGTGATTTTAAACCTCTTGTATTGTTTATCCTGTAAAATATCTTTTGGCATGGTAGAATGTACCATCATTTTATTTTGATCATAGTCCAGGGCTACAATCATACCATCAAATATATCCCACCCTAACAAACCATCGGTTTCATTCCCGGCCAGTTCAATATCATAAATTTTGCTCTTGTAGCTACGTTTTCCAATTTTGATATCATAATCTGTATGGTAAAGCTTGGGTTTAGACTTCACTTTGTTTGCCAGTGCAGCATTGGTAAGGTCGATGTCATTTGCGCCTGAATCAAAATTCATTAACAGGGAATCCGTTCCGTTGAAAACAATCGGCAAGAAATTCGTATTGTATTTGTTCACAAAAAAAGGTATCGAATCGTGAATTTCGGGCGTTACTTTACTAAAGTTTTTTAGCACCGGGGCAGCGATTTGGGTAAGGCACGAATCCTTTCCGTTTAATAAAACAATAAATTCCTTTTTTTGCCCGGGACTGATGTTAAAAACAATTGAATCGATATCTGTCTTGAATTTTATCCTTTTAGATCTTGTGAACTTACCTGCTGTAAAAACATCAAGTTTTATTTTGGGATTGATATACCAGCTTGATACTGCATTATACTCTTCATAAATTTTTGCCTGACCAGCACTTGCCTTTACAATTGGTAATTTATTTTGAGCTAAGATGGAAAAGGGAAGTAAAATTGTTAAAATAGCTAATATTCGTTTCATGAGCGATGAATGGACTTAAAGTTTTAAGACTTGCAGGCGGAATTATTAATGGCTGCCATCGAAAACCAGAACTAAAGATAAAAAGAATCACCAACCTTTGTAATTTTACATTTATTTTAAATCGGGAGCAGCAACCGTACCCTCCCGGATTATTCAAGTGGTTAAAAATCATACGTCGCGTTTAACCCCTTAACTTGTCGTTTTTGCACACGAACATCCGTAAGTAACGGTAGTATCTTTGGATAACTAAAATAAGAAAAGTAATATGGCAACTCAAATTTTTGTAAACCTGGCTGTTAACGATCTTGACAGATCAGTAGCATTTTTCACCAAACTGGGTTACACTTTTAATCCACAATTTACTAACGAAAAAGCAACCTGTATGGTTATCAGCGATACGATTTACGTGATGCTGCTCACCAGAACCTTTTTCCAAACCTTTACCGAAAAAGAAATTATAGATGCCCACAAAGCCATAGAAACCTCCATTGCCCTATCGGCCGATAGTAAGGATGAAGTTAACGAAATGGTTGATAAAGCGGTAGCTGCCGGTGCCACCATACCTAATCCTGCTACTGATTATGGCTTTATGTACCAACACAGTTTTGATGACTTAGACGGCCACCATTGGGAATATGTATGGATGGACCCGAACGGTATGCCAGAACAGCTGGGGTAATTTGTATATGATTGTGAGTAAAAAGCAAGTGACGGATTTTATCCTGCTTGCTTTTTGGGTATTTCGGCAAAAATAGCCGCCCATTCCGCGTTTAAACTGTCATCTCATTTCACTTTAAATTTCACCGAAATACATACACAAAAAAACACGGGAATTATTGCTTGCAGGGGATATAGACCGGTCAGACTATAAAACAATTAAGTTAGAAGCCGAAAAGACAATGATGCGGTTAGAAGCCAAGCTTACAGAGATACCATCAAAGATGATGTCAATAAACGAAGTAGAAGAAGTGTTAGGTAGGGCAATTGATAAACTAACAAAGTTGGATTTAATATATTGGAAATCAGATATTAAAGTTCAAATAAGATCATTGGTTCGATGTTCTTCAAAATTCACGTTTGATAAAATGCAACATCAAACCGCTAAAACAGACTTCTTATTTCAACATATACAACTGATTAACAGTCGATTATAAGTTTAAAAAAGGCAAACGAGAATTTCTTCTGTTTGCCCTCTGTATCTCTTTGGTAATAGAAACCTTTTTAGTTAAATGTTTGTCGAAATTCCAATGGGGAAAGCTTAGTCTTGGTCTTGAACAGCTTGCTGAAGGATTGCGGATGTTCGAAACCTAACTGATAAGCAGTTTCACTTACAGATAGAGCGGTGGTAGATGATTGCTCCTTTGCTTTTTCAATCAGCCTTTCGTGGATGTGCTGCTGCGTACTTTACCCAGTCAACACTTTGAGTAAGCCACTTAAATAATTGGGTGAAATATGGAGTTGCTCAGCAATGTAAGATACGGTCGGTATGACTTTTTGCAGCAGCTCTTCATTATCGAAATAAACTGACAGCACCTGTTCCAGACGGGCAAGCACCCGATGGTTATCGATCTTGCGGGTGATGAACTGGCGGTGATAACCAAGACGGACGGTGGTCGCATAAAGTAACCCAGGATAATTTTCTGCAAATCCGTCTATCCCAATTTGCCGGTATCCAAGTGAGGCGGCCACTTGGTGATGGTCATTATTGCTAATCGGTAAAGTCAAATAAGCATCCAGTGTCTTAACGCGTTTAACGGTGTCTGTATTGCTAATCTTAGTATACCGATATAGAAAGCTTAAACAAGTCCTTGTCTTGTGCTACGACGCTCAATGGAAGAACTAGTAGCAGAATGAACTTTTTTTTCATTTTTATTCAAAATTTGATTGATGATTTCCTTAACGGTAAAAATGGAACCTCAACAAAGGATCTACCTTGGAAATCTGCCTAAAGCGGACAAAAAAGGAATTAAAGGGTACATGGCTATTTCAATAAGTTAAACCAGTGGATTGAGGAGGACATGAACGACGGCCATCATTTCAAATAGCGGCAACCTAATGACCTGTCCGCTTCCCTTTGTTTTTTGTCCGCTTCGTCAAGCTTTAAAGGTATCGGAAGTGTGGGTTAAATATTTTTGATTCCCGGTGAAATTGCATACTTCACGAATAGTGACCCCTCGGGTAGGAGAATTCTATAGAAAACAAAAACCCCATCCTATTAGCTAGAATGGGGTTTTTATGTGATTTTCTGACTCGAAAATCTTGGCTCCCTCTGCTGGGCTCGAACCAGCGACCCTCTGATTAACAGTCAGATGCTCTAACCAGCTGAGCTAAGAAGGAATCCGGCTATCCAAAAAAACAGCTTATTTAAACTTTTCAGCAAATGCCTGCTTGTTCGTTTTGGGAGTGCAATATTAGCGCTTTTAAACTATTTATGCAAAAATTTATTCAATTATTATTTAAGAAAAACATCCTCTTTTTAAAACAAAGGACAGTTTTATTTATTTAATCTTAGATATCAGATCATTAAAAAAATTCAGATTTGACAATCCACAGCGATCAATTAATTTGTCTGCCACACCCCATTGACGATTAAAGCACTTTTCTGGTTTATTTAAACATGATTACTAATAAACTTCCTCGCTTTGTCACGATGAAGAAGTGTGCCGCTAAATAAAAACGGCCTGACTTTTTTCAAGTCAGACCGTTTTTATATTTATTTTAAAAAAAGCTTAGAAGCTGTATCTCAATCCCAATTGCATCTGATAACGCGACGCAAAGAAATCTTTTGAATAAGAAGTTACATCTTTTTGTGCAAAGGTGTAAACCGGATAAGTGGTTGGCTTACCTGCTGTTGCCACTTTGATACCCATACTGGCCATAGAGTTATAAGTATTAGGAGAAAAATACTGAATTCCCCAATCTTTATTTACCAGGTTGGTTAAGTTAATGATATCATAAGTTAAGGTTAAAACATGTGGGTGTTTTCCTTTTGCCACCTGAATATCCTGAGCGAAACGGAAATCAGCCTGTACATTCCAAGGGGTACGTGCACCGTTACGTTCGGTAAAATCGCCGCGACGACTGCTCAGGTATTTATCACCGTTGATATAGTTATCAAACGCAGCTGCCTGTGCAATTCCATCTGCTGTATTGGCAAAGAATTTCTGTGTTTCGCCTACTGCCGGCACATACATTAAACTTACAGTCTGTCCGGTTCCGTTTATTCTGGTATTCACTAAACCCAAAGAGTATGGAGACCCTGACTGGCCACTGAAAAACAATGAGAAGTTAGATACATATTTACCATTTTTAGCCCAATCTAACCTATAATTGATGGTAGAGATAATCCTGTTGCGAATATCGAAGTTTGAATAAGCCAAACCCGGATTGTTCGGACTCAATGACTGGTTTAACTGCCAGTTAGATTCCATTGAGTTACGGATACCGTTGGCAATATCCTTCGATCTTCCATAGGTATAAGCCACCATCATATCTAAACCGAAAGGCAGCGATTTACTTACCTGAGCGGTTAAGCTATATTTATATCCTTTGTCAGTGTTTGATAATAAGTATGCGTTGGTGTATAATGGATTGATTTTCGCACCCGAATAAATCGGTTGTTGTTTCTGCGTATCATAAACCATATAAGTAGGGTTATCTACATAGTTGATCTGCTGGAACTGTACATCTTTAATCACCTGACTAAAGATTCCCTCAACAGTAAATTTCCACTGGTCGTCGGTTTTATAATCAAAGGCCAGGTTACTCCTCCAGGCTTTTGGCATTTTAAAGTTATTGTCAACCAAATCTACCTGCGTAGCACCGCTGGCATCTTTAACATTTACACCTTGTTTGGTTACGTAACCGGCTTCGCCATTACCTGTCAAAGCATCTTTGATAGGATCTGAACCTGCTGCAGGTGTTACAATCTTGGTCGGATCTGCATTTGTATAGACATACGATTTATCGAAAGCACCATAGTTTACACCATTGTTGTAATAGGCATAACCGATCCATGCAAAAGGCACACGGCTGGTAAATAAACCGGTACCACCACGCATAATTAAGCTCTGGTTACCCAATACATCGAAATTAAAACCAACACGTGGAGAGATCTGGACTTTGTTCAGGAATTTGCCGGTGATAGATGATGGCTGGGTATAGGTATAAGTTGTACCATAATTGGCATCAACCGGAGAGTTAGTTGTTTTTGAACTCAATGAAGGCATATCAGGTAAGTTCGCCATATCGAAACGTAAACCCGGTGTTAATTTAAAACGATCGCCGATGCGGATTTCATCCTGACCATAAACACTGTACATGTTGACATTAAATTCTGCAGTTGGGTTCGCAATAATATTATCACGGCTGTTATCACCATAGTTATAACTGGTACGTACCCTGTTTGGCTGGTTGGCTAAGAAATCGGCTATACTGCTATAAGCTACACGACCATTCCATGAGTTTACAAAACCGTAATTGATTTTGTAAAATTCGTTGTGCGTACCAACGGTAAAAGTATGGATACCTGAGTTATAGGTGTAGTTATCGGTAAATTCGAAAGTATTCTGTTTCATATTGAAGATACTCGCCTCGCGGTCGGTACCTAAAAACAATGTTCCTCCGTTCGAGGCAATTTCAATCTGTGGCAGAGCCGGATTAGAAAGCGGATCGCGGTAATCGTGAATAGAAGAATAACCTACAATCAAGTTGTTTGTAGCCGAATTCCCAAAACGGGTTTTCAGATCAGCAACGGTTGATGTTTGATTGTTGTTCTGCCTGAAATCGATACTGCCAAACCTAAAATTAGACTGATCCCTTTCTAAGTTTGTTGCTTTCGAAATGATCGTATTGTTTCTGATGGTCAGCTGGGTACTTTCACTGATATTCCAATCTAAACGGTTAAAGAATTTGTTAGATTGTGAATAAATATTGTAATTGCCGAATGAACCAGCATCAACCCCATAAGCATTTTTCATTCGGTCAGAAATCAGTTGCGCGTCACTTGCCGTAAGCAATTTCATATCAGATGACCCTGCACCTAAAATTACCGGATCCTGACGGCGGGTAATCTCCTCGTTGGTAAAGAAAAACAACTTATCTTTTATAATCGGAAAACCAACCCGGAAACCAGTTTGATAATCGTGGAAAGCTGATGGCTCTTTGCTGTTATCACCGATTTTATTTCTACCAATCAATGAAGCATTACGGCCATAACCGTAAACCGACCCCACTACCTCATTGGTACCGCCACGCGTAACCGCGTTAATGCTACCGCCTAAAAAGTTACCCACTTTAACATCGTAAGGAGAAAGTAAAACGGTAACATCCTGGATCGCATCAAGCGAAACCGGGTTAGTACGTGTACTGCTTCCTGGCATACCAGAACTTCCGCTCTGACCACCCAATGAAGGACTGAAACCAATAGCATCATTATTGATTGCACCATCAATGGTTACGTTATTGTACCTAAAGTTGGTCCCGCCAAAGGTATTATCTTTACTGCCTTGTGGAGTTACACGGGTAACATCCTGCAAACTGCGGTTCATGGTAGGAAGGGTTTTGATCTGACCTTCGCCAATGCTGGTACCTGCACCAGATTTTGTTCCGCCCTTTTGGCCCTTAATACTTACATCGGCCAGTTGATTACCCTGCTCCTGAAGATCAAGATCGAGTTTTACATCTGAACCAAGGGTTAAATAGATGTTTTCCTTTACCACCGGACTATAACCTACAAAGGTTACGGTGATTTTATACGGGCCACCGGGATTTAAGTTACCGATGCGGTAAAGTCCAGATTCGTTTGACGAACCTTTTGACACTGTTCCTGTAGGAACATGTACCATAACGATGGTTGCACCAGGGATGATGCCTTTGCTATCCTTAATCTTTCCATTAATACTTGACGTTGTAACCTGCGCCTGGGCAAACGTGACCAGGAGTACAAGAATACTTACTAGCGATAGTATACGTGATTTCATTTTCTGTTGTTTTATTTTAGCACAAAACAACAGTCTTAATGTTAACTAAATATTAACATCAAATTAAGTTTAACACTAGGTTAACACAATGTAAATCAGAATTAAATAATAGGAAAACAATTCCTTAATAGCTTTTTAGAAGCCGGAATGTAATGAAGAGCAATATGCTCAAATATCAGACAGAAAAATGAAGATTTGATGAAGATTTGGCTAACAGCAGTCCGAAGTCTTTAGTCTGGAGTCCGAAGTCGATTAAAGCAGTTAGAAGTTGAGCGTTTAGCGTCGATTAACCTATTTTACTAGTTAACCATTCATCAAACCTGCACCCGCTAACAAATGACCAATAGACAAATGAACCAATGATTGCCTTTGTCTGGCGAATAGCGGTTGGCGGCAATTAACAGATTAAGCAATTTAAACAGTTAGCCAAAAAACTTATTTTTGCACTCATGACAATAAGATTAGCCGTTACAGAAGATATACTATTAATTATGCAACTGGTGCGCAAGGTTATACCTTTAATGCGTGCTGCAGGAAATTTCCAGTGGGGAGATGATTATCCGAACCCTGAAGTATTTGCCAACGATATTAAAATCGGCCAGTTATTTGTAGCTGAGCTGGAAAATGAAATTGTTGGTGTTTCTGCAATTACCACAGATCAAGACCCAGAGTATGCCGATGCTGGTTGGGACATTACCGAAAAAGCCATTGTTACGCACCGCCTAGCCGTTGATCCTGATTGCCAGGGCAAGGGCATTGCCAAAGCCTTGATGCAACAGGCCGAAGTGGTTGCCCAAACAAGAGGTATTAAAATTTTAAGGGTAGATACCAATAGTGAAAACAAAGCTACACAGGCACTTTTCCCAAAACTGGGCTACACTTTTAGTGGCGAAATTAACTTGGCCAAACGCCCTGGCCTGCGTTTCTTTTGTTATCAAAAGCTGTTGTAACGGTAGCTAAACCCTTAACAAACCACGAAATGCCCTTGCGGCATAATACGATTGTGCGCCATTGTGGTATACGAACACATGATCGTAGCGGCGATCACCAAAAAGAGCTCCACCCAATTTTCTGATCTCAGGAGGGGTAACAATCCAACTGGATGTTTTGATATCGAACTGGCCAAGGCGTTGCAAAAAGCGGTATTGCTCTTCTGTTAAGAGTTCAATACCCATTGCAGCAGCCATATCAATAGCATTATTTTCTGGTTGATGCTCTTTTCTTGACTCCAGTCCTTCCAAATCGTAACAAACACTTCTCCGGCCCTTAGGACTTTCTGCCGAACAATCGTAAAAAATATATTCGCTGGTTTTTTCATCATAATCCACGATGTCTGGTTCGCCTCCGGTTACTTCCATTTCATCGAGGACCCACAGCTTTTCAAGGTTCGCGTCTAATTTTGCCTGTATTTTAGCCCATTCAAAACCTTTATGACGGTTCATGTTGTTATCGAAACGGATTTTCAGCGTATTCAGCAGTTCATGCGTTCGTTCTACAGATAGTTCTTTTTTGCTCATATTATGGTTTCAATCGAATAGCTCAGCTTATTTTTTTAAAAATACCAATTTATATTTGGAGCGCAAGGCCTGTACTAAACTTGGAGTTTCTTCCCGTCTTCCGCTTTTACGCTTCGCTCCTCGTGCCTCGTCGTTGCAGGTTAACGCTGCAACCGGGGCTAATGGGCCACACCCGTTTTTCATTGCTAAAGTTGCAGGATGCGCAAACCGCTGTTAATAAACCCGAAAGCAGCGGATGCCGGAACCAAAAGCTGCCAAGCACTACAGGCCGCTCATTTCCTAAAACAAAACATTCTATTTCCATTATTAACCTTAAATCCTCCAAGTGGACAAATTACCTGACTACAATATCAGACGGAAGCACCAGACATCACCACGTATCTATACGCGCGAAAACTAATCATTCAATCCTTTACCATCTAAAATCTGCGGCATGTATTTCTCTACCCTCGCTTCACGGGTTTTGGATTGTTTAGGTGCCGAAAAATGTAATAGGTAAGCCCTCTGCCGTCCCGGAGTTAAGTTTTCAAATGCTACCTTCAAATTAGGGATGTGATCCAATTTATGCTGAAATTCGGCAGGGATGCTGTATTCTATTGTTTTTTTCAACTCAACTTTTAACCCGGCTTTTTCTACCTCAATGGCCTGCAAAATGTAAGATTTTAAAATTGCTTTCATTTCTACAATCTGCAAAGTGGTGCTAAAACGGATCTGCCTTGCCGATTGTACACGCTCCGTTTGCTGGATCAGTATACATTCAGTATCGTTTAATAAAATGCCTTTAAAAAACAAAAAGGCACAATAATCTTTAAAATCATGGATTAAAACGATGTTCCTCCCATCAAAAGTATAACAGGGGACGCCCCATTTTAGCTCTTCGGATAGTCCGCAATCAAGGGCGATTGCCCTTAATAAACTTACTGCCTCCTGCCATTTTTTGGCTTTATTAAAATAAAAATCAACTTTTGGGTTCATCTCATTATAGGTTAGTTGAAACGATTTTTCTTTCTGCAGGCCTGAAATACCACGAAAGCACGATTAATACCAACAACAACATCGGCCCAAAATATGCTAAAAAGCTATGATCAGCCACCGCAATATGCGAAAAAACAGCGCCAGACATCGCAAAGAAAAAACCTGCATAAGCCCATTCTTTTAGTACAGTAAATTTAGGAATAAGGATAGCAATAACACCTAAAATTTTCCATATGCCCAATAAAGTGAGGAAATAGATCGGATAGCCCAATTGGGTAAAGAGAACTACTTCTTCTTTCATTTTTAATAACTGTACAATGCCGGTTGACAGCATACCAAGGGAAAGCCAAACGGTGGCGATCCAATAGATAATTTTATTTCTCTTTGGCATGATTTGTTATTTTAGTTGACTAACAATGTTCTGCAAACGGTTATGTGCCATATTAATGCCCTGAGCAAAAGGTAAGGCCAGGATCTGATCTCTTACAGCAACCGATTTATAAATTACATGCATGGTGAGTTTACTCCTGTCATGCGTTAGTTTTTCAAAAGTTAAAAATTCAAGCTGGGCAGCAAAAGGCGTATTTTCCATTTCGAATGTCCGTGTAATTTTCTCTTCGGGAACAAATTCATGAATCACGCCACTGGCAACAAAGGCTACATTTCCTTTTTGATCTGAAGTTTCGAAAATATAACTGCCATGTTTTTTATTTTCGAGTTTCAGGACCTTAGTGCCCATCCATTGTGCTACAATTTCAGGCTCTTCATAAGCTTTAAAAAGCAGTTCAACAGGAAGATCAAATTCCCTGGTGATTAAGATTTCCTGTTTACCATTTTCGGCGTCTATTTTTGTTTTCTGCTCCATTTGATTTATTTGGTCGGTTTATAGTTTTTCATAATATCTTCCAGTTTGTTAAACCGATCATCCCACATTTTTCGGAAAGGCTCAATAAAATCGGCTATTTCTTTCATCTTTTTAGCGTTTGTATGGTAGTGCACTTCCCTCCCATTTTGTTTTTGCTCCAGGAGTTCGCATTCAGTAAGGATCCGCAAGTGTTTGGAAACGGTCGGTCTGGCGGTATCGAAACTGGCCGCTATAGCACCAGCTGTCATTGATTGTGTCGCTACCAACAATAATATGGCCCTGCGGGTTGGGTCAGCAATGGCCTGGAATACATCTCTTCTTAAATTCATTATGTAGCTATTTGACTACAAATATAAGTGTAGTCATTTAACTACGCAAATTTTTAAGTTTTTTTTAAGTGGCTTGATTTATGGACGCGTCATTTCGAATTACCGTCATTTAGAGCGGATTAAATCATAAGAATAAACACAAAACCACTGCGTTTCAGGTTTGTTAGTGCTAATCTACTTGAACTGCAACCGTTTTTTTGATTTCCCTGGCTCTTGGGATTGACAGCGTCCTTAGGTAAAATCCGCGCTTTATTAAAGTTGGTTAGCAAAATGCCTAAACATTCTTAAAAAAGATGTGTCCACACGGTAGGCGCAAGCGGGAACCACAACGTGCTCAGCGAAGCTAATCTTAAAGCGCTCAGCAATAGCATTAGGATTCCCAATTAAATTGCGAATGACGATGTATCAAAATATAATTTGCTTAGTGGCCCAGCGTAAACCTTTTTGATACAACCTCACCAGAGTTTTGATTTTTCGATCCATGAAGACATGGACCGAGGCTTGAGGTAATAAGTTTAAACTATTTAAAATCTGGTATTGGGAATAAATATCCACCGAACAAGATATACGACCATAATAACGTCCAGAAGATATTAAAAATCTGTGCAGTTACAAAAGTAAATGCTGGTCGACCACCCTGCAGTTTCACCAGGGATGAAAACTTCGCTTCCATACCAATCGAGATAAAAGCAATGGCAAACCAAACCGTACGTAATCCGTTCAAGGTTGGCGCAACACTTTTCGCGGTTGCAGGAGACAGCAGGAAAGAAAAGACCAAAGAGGCGGCGACAAAGCCCAATACAAATTTCGGAAAACGTTCCCATACAATTTTAAGCCCCGGGCTTTCCGCTTGAACCAAAACCTCACCTTTTTCGGCTTTTGGTTTTTTATAGGCCCACCAAATTGCGATAAAAAATGCCGCTACCCCTATAAATACGTTCTGAGAGAATTTCGCAATCACCCCCGCTTTAACGGCAATCGGCCCAACCAGATCGCCCGCCGCGGTAACCGTTGCGGTGGTATCAAGCGTTCCGCCCAGCCAGGCGCCGCCGATTACATCAGGAATGTGAAAATACTTTACTGCCCATGGCTGAATAATCATCATCGGGATCGCCATAATTAACACCAGGGTAGTTACGTAAGATAGTTTGCGTTTATCGCCATTAATTGCCCCTGCAGCAACTATCGCTGCTGAAACACCACAAATCGATACCGCAGATGCTAAAATTACACCAAATTCATCATCCACCTTCAGTTTACGGCTTAACCATAACGAAAAAAACCACACAGCTGTAACTACAATAACGGCCTGTACAATTCCAGGTAAACCTGCTTTGATTAAATCGGCCGATAAAATGGTGGTTCCTAAAATAACCAGGCCGGTTTTAATGTAAAATTCAGACCTTACCGCTTCTTTTAACCATTTTGGTAGTTTTACCGCATTACCTAAAAAAATTCCGATCAGCAAAGCAAACACCACATATTCCAGCCCGAAATACGATACATTTTTATTGCCGCCAATAATAAAGGAAATGATTGCAAAAAAGTAGATCAGCGAAAAGCCTGCCGCAAACCTGGCTACCTTACCACCCGAAAGGCCGATGGCTATGGACGCAAGGGCCAGAAAAATTGCTCCCGTTTCCAAAATAAGCAGTAAATTATGGCCTGAAAGGATTTTATTAAAAAGGTCATGGGAAGTAGCCCATTTATAAACGGGCAAAGTAATTTTTGTACCGTTATTGGTTAAATAAAGTACGGTGGCAATAATAATGGTTCCTAAAATTACCGCCCACCAGTCTTCGGTAAGCGATTGTAAAAATGTTTTTTTGTCGGGCGTTATCCCTGCATCCGTTAAAGCGCCCGTAGTTTCTGAAGCATTGTTCTGTGTTGACATCGTTTTTTCTTTGTGGTTATCTGATTTTTATGTTGAAAATATCTTTTAATACTCTTTTTGCAGCATTGTAGCCGCACATTCCGTGTACGCCACCACCTGGCGGGGTAGATGACGAGCAGACGTACAATCCTTTGGCGGAAGTTTTATATGGCGACAACCTTAAAGCCGGGCGGGTAAATAATTGCCCCAGGTCTAATATTCCTCCGTTAATATCTCCGCCAATGTAGTTGCGGTTATGTGCTTCCATCTGTTCAGTATTCATGGTGTGTTTGGCAATAATCCGATCTTTAAATCCAGGGGCAAATCTTTCTACCTGATTTTCGATTAGACTTGTCATGTCCTGTTTTGATCCGTTGGGAACATGGCAGTAAGCCCAGGCCGTCTGTTTCCCTTCAGGTGCGCGCGATGGATCGAACAAACTTTGCTGTGCCAAAAGCACATAAGGCTTCTCTGTCTGCCGGCCTTTACTGGTCATCAATTCGCCTGCGGCTATTTCCTCGAAGGTATTGCCTAAATGTATGGTTCCTGCACTACGGCATTCTTCGGCAGTAAACGGAATTGGTCCGTCCAATGCCCAGTCTACCTTAAAAACGCCCATACCATAACGGTAACGTTCGAGCTGCCATTTGTAAATATTAGAGAATTGATGTCCGGCGATCTGCAATAACTGTTTCGGAGTAACATCAAAAAGCACTGCATGGGCCGAAGGCAATTGATCCAAAGCGCTAACAAAGGTTCCGGTTTCGATTTTACCACCCAGCGATTTAAAATAACCCGCCAATGCGGCTGCAATAAATTTTGATCCGCCTTTAGGTATCGGCCAGCCTTTAAGGTGCCCGGTGGCCATCAATACCAAACCAATGGCCGTTGTGCTTAAATTGCTTAGCGGTTGTATAGCATGTGCGGCCATTCCGCCAAAAAGTCCGCGGGCGTGCTGTTCTTTAAAACGTTTAACAAAACCTGTGGCACTGCTCAATGCTTTCAGTCCAAAACCTGCCATTGCCAATGGATGTTTAGGGAAATGAAGAGGCCCCAGTGCATCTTCATCAATGAGTGGCCAGGTAGCCGTAATGTTTTCCATCAATGCAGTATAGGTTTTCGCATCGGCACCTAAATATTCAGCGGTTTTATAAATAGAATGATGCAGTATCGCAGCGGTACCGTCATCAAAAGGATGTGCCGCAGCTAAAACAGGCTGCAGATATTCCAATCCAAAATCAGCCAGAGGCAGGGTTTTAAAAAAGGGTGAAGCCAGCGCCATAGGGTGGATCGCCGAACATATATCATGCGTAAAGCCGGGTAAAGTGAGTTCGGCCGAGCTCAATCCACCTCCTATTACGTTTTTACCTTCTATTATTAAAACGGAAAGTCCCTGTTGCTGCAAAAGAATGGCAGCAGCCAGGCCATTTGGCCCCGATCCTACTACAATTGCATCATAATCCCGTTTCTCTGGTTTCATCTGGTTATTTTATGGTTTCCGGTTTAAATAAAACAGTTCCGTCGTTTTTAATCTGCCATGCCGTGATGGGATTCATGTGATATCCGCCGAGGTTTACACCACGCGCTTCTGCCAATTGTGCCAAAGTGGGCTGTAAATAACCGGTTTCATCGGTCACACGGCTTAATATTGCTGTAGCCTCGCCCTTCCAATTCCACAGAAACCTGAAATAAGTATGTGCTTTACTGAGCACGGGTTCCTGTAAATTGGCCAGTTGCCAGGTTTTTCCGGCATCGGTGCTTACTTCTACTTTTTCTACCTTTCCCCTGCCGCTCCAGGCAATTCCACGTATTTCTATCCAGCCTTTATTTACCTTTTGAGGATAAGATGGATAGGTAATAATGGAACGCGCATCCAACTCAAAGCTAAACATTCTGATTTTATCTTTTACCGGGTAAGTATATTTTGACGTTTCTTCCCTGGTCATGTAGGGTTCTTCCGAAAGTTCGATGCGCCTGAGCCATTTGATATTCATGTTACCTTCAAAACCCGGCAAAAGTAACCTGATGGGATAACCCTGCTCTGGCCGTATGGCTTCACCGTTCTGTGCATAAACAATCATGGCATCATCCCATGCTTTTGCGATGGGGATAGTACGCGTCATTACGGCAGCATCCGAACCTTCGGCCAGAAACCATTTTGCCTTATCGCTGATGCCCACTTCGTTGAACAGGATAGAAAGCATTACGCCTGTCCACTCACTCTGACTGGTTAGACCAAGGATATCCTGTGGGGTCATTTCGGCTTTGCCTGTACGGAAGTTCCCGGCACATTCGATAAAACAGGTACGGTTAACTGATGGAAATCTTTTAATATCGGCAACTGAAAATTTCATTGGATTATTGACCAATCCGTGGATCAGCAGTTCGTGTTTTGCCGGATCGATGGTTGGAATACCTGCATGATGCCGTTCGAAATGAAGATCGGCTGGCGTAATGGTACTATGCATATCCTGCAAAGGAGTACGCGAAGAAATATCGGAAGGTTTACGAACGGGCTGCTCAAAGGTTGATCTTTTCCCAAGCGGACTAGGCCCGGGGCCAATAGTTTTGGTTGGATCATCGGTAATTTCAGGAAGCACCAGCGTTTCGGCCTGCATTTCACCCGCAAATAACGATTGTACAGGTAAAACTGCAGCAGCGATTACCCCTCCCAATAACGTGCGCCTGCTGATTTTTCCAGTCGCTTTTCTCTGATTTTTGTTTCCTCCCTTTTCCATTATTTTATTTCAGGCCCTCCTTTACGGTCATCCATAATGAATAATTTTTTTGCTGGCATAACCACTTTGTATAAGTTTTTTGCATCAAGTACCATATCTGCTTTGATAATTTTGTTGGCATTGAGCAAGTAAGCGGTGATGCTGTATACTTCGTCGTTACTTAAAGAGCCGGGCATATTGTAAGGCATGGCACGGCGCATATAATCGAACAAAGTAGTGGCATAAGGCCAGTAATTGCCAATGGTTTTGGATTTGCTGGTAGCTAATGTGTCGCTCACCAACGCGCTTCCCGGAAGTTTAATACCAGGTTTTTCAGTACCATCTACGCCATGGCACATCGCACATTTTTGGGCGTACAATAGCCTGCCTTTTTTTACATCGCCCTGCCCAACAGGCAAACCTTTCCCATCAGGACGGACATCAATATCCCACGCTGCAATTTCCTGAGCGGTAGCCCGCCGGCCGAAACCAAATTTAGCCGGCCGCTTTAAGCTATCCGTTAATGGCTTTTCCTCTGATGAAGATATAAACGCCGTTTTTAGCGACATTAGCAATAATACCAGAGGACAGGCCAATATGAGTACCGTTTTTTTATTCATCGCATTAATATTTACCTGCGCTCAATGTGCTTTTTGGCAATAAATATTGCCGGTCGTAACGATCGAGTACTACATAAATAGAATCTTTCCGCTCATTAATGCCCGAAAGGATCACCCTCGAACCATCAGTAGTATCGTATTTAAGTACCATGCGATGGCGTTTCACTTCCCTTGGTTTCTCAGCAAATTCTCGGTCTCTGCGGGTAGACCAGGCAGCTTTATCGATCATTTTATTTTCATCGCCGATATGTTTCCATGCCGTTTTACTGATCCAGTTATCTTCTTTTGATTTTGCCTCTTTATCCTTGTCAGCAACTTTACGTCCGCCCCTTAAAGCCATCACATTTTTATCCTGCAGATAAAGAACTTTATCAACGGTATCGGCATAATAATGAAATGCCCTTTGGCCACCGGCAACACCACTGATTTCGAAAGTACGCTGGATATCGCGCATCGGACTACCGCCACCATTTGATGGATCAATGAGTACCGGATGGTTGATTTTGAAAGTCAGGGTGGTCCATTTTTCGAATGTAGCTTCCTGCCATCTGGTCGAATCGAGTGGATTAAACGGAATCACTTCTCCGTTAATCTTGAACTCGGTTACATGGTAATTTCCCCTTAATTTTTTAACACCGGCAGTTGCGGGTTGCTTATAGGGGTCATATTTAAAATTAATGACTTCGGTATAGGTAAGTACCCCAAAAAAGATCACAAAAGTGAGCACTTTTAAGGCAATGCGACTGTATTTTAGCCATGGTTTTCTAAAATCGGGGTACACCCTAAACGGAACGGTATAACGTTCGAGAATGAGCAGGTTGTACAATTTAGGAAAATCATCAGCAGCAATAAACAATCCTAACAGTACAAAATAAAATGCGTAAACGTGCACCCCACCATCGTAAGCATAATTTACGAAAGTGATATCGCCTAATGCTGCAGCTAATAAAATAGCCCCAAATGTGCTGGTTTTCCGAAAGAAAAGCATACCACCGGCTACAATTTCGACTACGCCACCAAAAACCTGATACCAGGGTACCACACCTACAGAAAGCCAGTATATTTTCTGGGCTGTAAAATCGCCAAAATTACTGTTGAGCAAACCGAGTGAGGGGTATGGCATCTGTGTAGGGAAAAGTTTCGTAAACCCGAAACCAATAATCCCAATCCCGGCACGGTAACGTACTACCACCCTGATCCAATAATAAAGAATGTGATAAGATTTGCGCTTACGGTCAAATGCCGTCCAGATTAATGCACCTACCAAAGCAAATGCCAGTGCGATGCCCCAATCTGCATAATCGGTCAGGAAACTTCTTTTTGGTGGTAAAGCTGCATTATTGTCGTTTTTAGATTCTGCTTTTTTAACTCTACCATTTTCTTTTTTATTTCTCCTGGAGCCATCTTTTTTAGCAGTTTCACCGCCTGATGGCGAATCGGTAATATCACGCGAGCGCTGCCCGCCAAAAAGCGATAAAAAACTGGGCTGGAAACGGGCGACATCGTACAGGTCGCGGTAATGTGGCCTCGACCAATCCAAGGTAAAAACATTTTTATACCAATTGGCCGAAAAAGGAATAGACATGGCGAGGAAGAAAATAAACAGCACGCGGAAGCTAAATTTCTTTTGCCACGACCATGGCTTTCTACCTTCAGCCTGTTGTGCTATTAACTCATTTTCTCTATCCTGTTGTTTTATTTCAGACATAACATCAAGCTTTTTATAGTTTAAGTGCTTTGCGGCGGCCAAGCTTTAATGGATATTTTTTATCGATTTTGTTCAGTACCACATAAATCGAATCTCGGTGCTGATTAATGCCCGAAAGGATTACTGTAGCGCTATCGGGGCGGCTATAATTTAACCGCAACTGTTCGCCCCTGTAGTGTGGATTTTTGTTATCCAACAGCAATACATGGTTCACAGAATCGACAGTGTAACTGTAATAATGCCTTCCTGCAGTTCCGGCCAGTTCGTAATCGCGGTCTTTATCGTTTTTGAACACCTGTTCGTAATTTGCCGAATCAACAATTACCTTCCTATCAGAACGCACGCTGATGGTGGCCCATTTCTCGAACACCACATCTTTCCAACGGATCGAATCTGCGGCAGAATAAGGCAATACCTGACCGTTGACCCTGAATTCGCTTACATTGTAAATACCTGCAGCTTTGGCCAGGCCTTTGCCCCGCGGAAACTGATAAGGATCATGATGAAAACCCGAATAGGTTTTAAAACCATAAAGGAAAACAAAAAAGAAAATAACCACTGTTTTGAGCATCAATCGAAGGGATTTAGTCCTGCCGGCAAACTGTGGCTTAAAACTGTTGGGAGCCGTAGGCCGCTCAAGCGATACGAGGTTATAAATCCGCTGTGCATCGAACCATAATACGAACAGTGCAAATGTGATCAGATAAGTAGCGTATACAAATTCGCCACCTTCGTAAGCTAAGTTTGAGATAAAAACGTTTCCGGTAAATACCAGGATAATTGCTGCACCGATGGTAGCTGTTTTACGGAAGAACAATAATAAACCTGCAAGGATTTCTATGGCGCCCAAAAAGGTTTCATAAGCAGGCACAACACCTAAACTCATCGAAAATATTTTCCAGTCGGTAAAATCGCCATAACTGGTATTTAAATTACTGATGGATGGAAAGGGTGCCTGTAAAGGGAAAAATTTAATAAATCCGTAACCGATAATGCCAATGGCCAAACGGTAACGCACCACTACCCTTAACCAGTAATAAAATTGGTTGTAATCAATATCTTTATATTTCGATTTCTCCCATATTACCGCACCAATTATCGCAATTAGGGCAACAATGATCCAATTGATAAAACTATCGGCACCAGGAAGAAATTTTGCAGATAAGCGGGTAAGGTTAAAAATATCGCCATAGCTGATGTGAAGCCAGTTAAATCCAAAAGCAATTTTAAAAAAGTCGACACTTAAAGGGATGGCCTGAAGTACAAAAAAGAGGAAAAAGAACCTGAGTAGCAGTTTTTCCTTATCCGTCCAAACAGGCGGCGATGGTATATTGGTATTACTCATTGCTTTATTTTTTAAGTTTTATTCATCGTCGTCTGCCTTGCCCGGTTTGCGTGGCTCTTTAATCACCTGCCTTTTCGCCAGGTCGTATTTTTGCCCTGCACCAAGGAAGAAAAATGGTCCGTTAGAAGCTGTAAAGTCTTCCCGGTTGTTTACCACATGTTTTTCGCCACTGTTGATGATGGTATTATAATCGTAAATGGCCACAAAAGAATGTCCGAGTACTTGCAAAGTATCGCGCTGCACTAAAATGGCTGTTGCTTCGTTTAGACCAATACCAATAAAATCAGGCGCTTTACGGATAAAATCTACCAGATCGTACTGGCGGTTGCGCGCCAATAAATGCTGATCGATGGCCGAATATTTAAGAAAACCCAGGCCCTGCGTATGGTCGCCCACCAAAACCTGTGCGCCCTTGGTATCGCCCCTCCATAAAAAAGAGCCGATAATACTCGCACCTGCCGAACTGCCTGCAATTACACCTCCCCTGTTCAGCACATCAATAAAAGCCTGGTGAGTAAGGGTGTTGAGGTAAGAATCGGCAATGCGCCATTGGCGGCCGCCTTCAAAATAAACTGCGGTTGCATTTTTTAATGGAGTGATAAATTTCTCGCTATTGGCTTCCTTAAAATCGCTGGTATGAAAAAGCGTTACGTTTTTAATTCCTGTTTGGCGTTTTACCTCTTCAACCCCTTTTTGATCATAAGCTGCCGAATCGCCCGATGCGGTAGTAACCACCACCAATACGGCTTTATCTTTACCGCCGGCCAGTTCGGTAAATTTCTCCCAGATATCGCGTTGCGAACCCACATTGCCACCGATAATCAGCAGACTACCTTTTTCGGGACCATGCCTGGTATCAGATTTTTTTACGGTTATGGGCGATGATTGGGCAAAGGCCTGGTAACCGAATGCCGTTAGCGCCAAAAGCAAAATACTTAGTTTTTTCATGATCAATATTTTTAATAACCAGGGTTACGGTTTGCTCCAGCCAATTGCCGATCAACCAATGTTTCGTTATAAGGAATCGGGAAAAGATATAAGTGTTTATCGGGCAGGGCCAGCACGGTTTGTGCACGGTCAGTCCGTACCAGGTTAAACCAACGGTCGGCTTCAAATGGAAATTCCACCTGACGTTCTTTTTCGAGTGCCAATAAAATCTCACTTAAAGTAGCTGCAGTGGTAGTGCCAAGACCTGCGCGGCTACGCACCGCATTTAAATCGGTTTGTGCGCTGTTTGCACCAATCAGGTTGTTCTGTTGTGCTCTAGCCTCCGAACGGATGAGGTATAATTCGGCAATACGGATGACATAAGCCGGGTCGGTACCCAGTGGATTGCGGTAATATAATTTTCCATACCATAAATTGCCCGGAGGTGCTGTTTGCGCGATTAAAGTATTGCGGTTACCACCAATAGCCGGATTATTTAACAAAGCAACCAAAGCATCATTTGGCGACCATTCTCTACGTCCGCCCAAAGCCGGTGGTAACCACCAGTTACTGTGTCCATTGGTATTTGAAGTGGTGTAAGCCAGCTCGAATACCGATTCGTTTGTAGTTACGGCATTATTGGCAAAAAATGCGCTATAAGGAGCCACGAGCGAATAATTTGCATTATCGTTAATGACTGATGTGGCAAATTGCTCGGCCAGCGCCCAGTTTTTCTGATAGAGATAAAACCTGGCTTTTAACGCCTGCACGGTCTTCAATGTTACCCGGTTACGGCTTACGGTTGCCGGAACCAAAGTTTCGGCGGCGTTTAAATCTTTTAATACCTGTGCATAAGTATCGGCCAGGCTGCTGCGTGGAATATCGCTGTTATCTGATGCGGTATTTGTTGGTTTCAAAATGAGCTGTACACCGCCCCAGCCACGTGCGAGGTCGAAATAAGCGAGTGCACGTACAAAATAAGCTTCACCAAGGTATTGATTTTTTAATGTAGTGGTCAATAAAGGATCACTAACAGTTGGTACCTTATCAATAATATAATTGGCCTGCGATATGGTTTTGTAAATGGCCGTCCACGCCGATTGCACATAACCGTTGGTAGCAGAAGTAAGGTGTTTGGTAATTTCGTTTGGATCAGATTGCGAGCCCGACCATTGGATATCACCGGCTGATAAGTAGGAAAGTGCCGGAAAGTTTGAGCCGTAATAACTGTTAGCAGCCAAAAGATTGAACAGACCGTTTGCAGCAGTGGCTGCAGTACCGGCATTGATAATGGCCTGATCCTGATCTACCTGCAACTGGGGCTGTACCTCCAGAAACTTTTTGCAGGAAGTGAACAGTAATATGACGGCGAATATGTAGGTAACTTTTTTCATTTGATTATTCGGTTTAAAAAGTAATGTTTGCACCTATCTGGAAAGTACGCGGCACAGGTGGCGTACCCAGATCGTAACCGAGTACGGTAGCCGACGATGATACGTTGATCTCCGGATCCGGACCTTTGTATTTAGTCCACAACCAGAGGTTTGATCCGCTGGCGTAAATCCTTACTGAATTCATTCTCGCTTTTTTGATAAAATCTTTCGGGAGGTTATAACCCAGCGTTACATTGCTTAAGCGAAGAAATGATCCATCCTCGATGTTACGGCTGGTTGGGCTTAAGGTATAGTTCTGTCCGTAAGCGGTTAGCCTTGGCATATTCGTAATATCGCCGGTTTTTTGCCAGCGGTCTAACTGGTATATATCCATTGCCCGGTTGGCATCGCGGGTACCGCCACCTTCAAGAAAATAGTTATTATTGTTATACACCTTGTTGCCATAAACGAAGTTGAAGAATACCAATAAATCGAAACCTTTATAGCTGAGGTTATTGGTTAAACCACCGTTAAATTTGGGTAGCGCATTGCCTACCGGAACAATATCGTTCGAGTTGATTATGCCATTATGATCGGCATCTTCGTACACCGCGTTTCCGGTCTGCGGATCTACATAAAGTTGATTGTACACATAGAAAGTATACATCGATAAACCCTGAACCATGCGTTCTGCAGCATAAGCGGCAACCACCGGGGTAGGCAGTTTCTCAATTTTATTGATGTTGCGCGAAATATTAAAATTGGTACTCCATTTAAATGCACCATCGAGGTTAACACTACTGATGTTCAGCTCCAATCCTTTATTGCTCATTTCACCGGCATTGGTAAGGATTGAAGAAAAACCTTTGCTCGAAGCCAATGGCAGGTTAAGTAATAGGTTACTGGTGTATTTATTGTAAACATCCCCGCTTAAGGTAAGCCTGTCTTTAAAGAGACTTAAATCCAAGCCGATATTTGCCTGACGAGTACTTTCCCATTTCAGATCCGGATTGGCCAATTGTGACGGTACCGTACCCGGGTTATTCTGATAGTTGGCACCAGCGCCCCATAAACCACGTGAGGCAAAATCGTTAATCCCGTTCTGGTTTCCCGTTACGCCAATACTTCCACGAAGTTTTAAATCTGAAATTACGACAACATCTTTTAAAAAGTTTTCTTGTTTAATACGCCAGGCCAAACCTGCCGAAGGGAAATACCCCCATTGGTGGTTGGCACCAAAGCGTGAAGAACCATCAGCACGAATACTGAACACCGCATAATATTTTCCACCATAGTTGTAATTTAAACGGGCAAAAAATGATGAAAGATTATATTTCGATTCTGAAGCAGAGGAAGTTGTATTGGCTGCAGAGGCAATCTGTTGGAACGAATCGTTCGGGAAATTGGTACCCTGTGCTAAAGTTTGGTTGGTAATAGATCCCTGTAAGGAATTACCGATCAAGGCCCCAAAAGTATGTTTACCGGTAACATGGTTATAATTTAAGGTTTGTTCGTTGGTCCAGATGGTGTTATTACTCACACTTGAGGTACCGAGGTTTTTGTTTGCAATACCCAGATTGGTTAAACTGTTCCAGTACTGAAATTCGTTATATTGGTTATAATCAACACTCCAGCTGGTTTTAAAGGTTAAATCTTTGGTCATATTTACCTCGCCATAAAGATTACTGATCAACCTGTTACTGGTACTGTTCATATTGGTATTATTCAGCAAAACATCAAGGTTATCAAAACCGGCCCATTTGCCGGGAGTGCCATCAGCATTAAATTCTGGCAGATAGGTTGGGGTATGCAGCGCCGATTGTAAAATTCCACCCTGCGGACCATCCCCTACACGTGCATTGGTGCGGTAAGTTTGGGTAAGAATGTTGCTGGTTCCGATTTTTACGTAATCATTAATTTTCTGATCAATATTTACCTTGAAACTTCCCCTTCTAAAATCATTTGTTTTAAGCGTAGCTTCCTGTTTGTTTAAGCCACCACCGATATAGTAAGTGGTTTTATCGTTACCGCCCGAAACAGAAATATCGTAGTTCTGCAAAAGTCCGGTGCGGAAAGCTTTATTTAAACGGTCGTAGGTATTTTGATCCTGTGGCAAACCACGTGGCGCCGGCGAAGCGGTAGGATTATCGGTTAATGCCCTAAAAGGCAGAAACCTGTAAGTAGTAGCGGGAGTTGTTCCGTTTGCGGAAGCAATGGCGATGGCATCGGCGTTCGAATTGCGGTAAAATTCGTTAATCAGTTCCGCATGTTGTGGCCCGGTTACCAGATCCCACAATTTTGGCGCTTTTGCCACACCTACATAAGCACTTAAACTTACTTTTGGAGCGGTATTATATTTACCGCGTTTGGTGGTAATTACGATTACCCCATTGGCTGCACGTGCACCGTAAATGGCCGTTGCATCGGCATCTTTTAAAACGGTAACACTTTCAATATCATCCGGACTGATGTCGGATAGCGGGTTATTCGCCTGCCCCTGGGTGGTAATGCGCTGTAATGATCCGCTGTTTACGTACACACCATCAATTACGTACAGCGGATCGTTACTGGCGTTGATAGAAGTTGTACCCCGGATCCGGATAAACATCCCATCGCCCGGAACACCAGTGGAAGTACTTACCTGAAGACCAGGGGCTTTACCCTGTAACTGCTCGGCAAAAGTAGCGGTTGGTTTAGCCCTTACTTCATCGGCAGCAATGGTAGAAACCGAACCCGTTAACGATTTTCGCGTTTGGGTACCGTAGCCTACCACCACTACATCATTTAACTGACTGTTTACTTCTTTTAATCTGATAATGGTGGGACTGGTACTCACCACAATTTCTTTGTTTTCGAAACCAATTGAACTTAAAATTAAAGTATAAGGTAGCTTCTGGCCGGTTACAAATGTAAATTTCCCATCGCCATCGGTCGAAACGACGTGCGTAACCCCTTTAATGCGAACTACAACACCAGGCAAAGGCTGTTTGGTTAAAGAATCGATTACCGTACCTACCAATTTGGAATTAATCAGTGGCGGTGGCTCTACCTGAGCAAGAATTTTAAGTGGAACGGCCAGCACAACGAGTAGCAAAAAGAGGCTGGCCAATAAGAATGGTTTTTTCTTATGGAGAAATATTTCCATATTTAACGGGTTTTATGTTAATGGTTCAATTCATTGGATAAGGCTGGATGGGTATCAGTGCGTGATTGGCGTTACAGAACTGATATTCCGTGATAACCGGCGAGGCTTCCTTGCCGGTTCTTTTTTGGACAATAATTTTAACACATATTTAGGAAGATTGGTAGTCAGGTTTAAGGTACCATAGATTTTAATCTATAACAATTAGGGAAAATCGAAATCAACAACAGCACATATTCCCATGAAAATAGATATTTAAAACAGCGCGTTTAAGATTAATATCAGAGGTAGAGGATGTTTGGGGTGTTATTGTTGCATTCATGATCAGCGCAAACATATTGATTAATATTTAATCTACAAAATCCATAGATTAACTATTAATAATGTTACACGACTTTTATTTTGTTGAATCTTTGCCAGTTAAGTTCTGAATAAATAAAGTAATCAATTAGGAATACTATCCCAATATAATTAAAGGTATTTGTTCATATATAAGTTATAATAACTGCATGACTACTTCATAAATACTACAACCAGCAGCCCTAAATAATCCTACTATTAACGGCATAAGAAAGTGCTTCTACCATATTTCCCACATTTAAACGCTCGAAAATCCTTCGCCTGTAGTACTTCACGGTATCTGGTGCCACAAATATTTTTTCTGCAATCTGGTTAATGGTTAAGCCCTGCGCGTGCAAACGTAATATCTCCAACTCCCTATTGCTGAGTTTTGGTTTCTCCGATTTACGCCAGATCTTTTCGTTGATATCCAATTCCCAAATATCATCGGTTCCCTGTTTATAAATAAAAATATTACCTGCTTCCTGATGGGTAGAAATGGAAACAATACACATCGCTTTCCAAATTTTTTCATCTTTTGATAGAAATAAAGGAGTAAGCCGATGGTTAATCAGCATAGATTTGCCTTCCTGGTTGATCAGGTGGAAATCGTAAGAAATACTATATAGCTTTTTCTCCTCCTTGGGCAATTTGGCGAAAAAATCAAAGCCAGCTTCATTAATCAGGTTTAATAATGTAAGATCTTTTTCGGGTACATTTTTGAAATAAAACTCATAACCCCAATTAAGCACCTCGGCCGGCGAATAGCCACATAAAAACAATGTATTTTCAGAAACATATTCGAAAGCCATCTTTTCGTAATCAATTACATACACACTTTCGTAAGTCAATCTCGCAAAAGCCCTTACGGCTTCCAAATAGTCATGCTGCTGAAGATATTCTTCATCCGAGATCTTTGTAATCTTATTCTTGGTAAGCAGACTGGAGTTTATATTATCTTTCATCTAGAAGTTAACTTAATCACAAATTTACACTAAAGTGTAGTCCCAGAAAATATTTTTGTACCCACTTTTACGGGAGATATTTTTAAACAATGAAAAAACCGCCTGAATTAGAATTAATGAGCTGAACGAACGTAAATAACTTTCAAAGACGCCTTAATTGTAATTTTTATAGTGGGTTTATTTATTGTTTTCTCGTTATTTTTTCTTCATACAAAACTTATTTAGTTATTCCTGTAGCGTTAAACAAAAAATCGAATTATATGATGTATCCAGAGCTAACAAATTGCAGAAACTGCAGCCATACCGTAAACGGTAATTTTTGCGGTCAATGCGGTCAGCCCGTAAATATTAAAAGGGTAGATTCGCATTATATCCTGCACGAAATACAGCATATTTTGCATTTCGAAAAAGGGATATTGTACACGGTAAAGGAATTATTGATCAGGCCCGGACAAAGTATCAAGGAGTTTATCAACGATAACCGCAGCAGATTGGTAAAACCGATATTGTTTATCATCATTACTTCTTTAATTTATTCGATAATCAATCATTTCTTTCATATCGAACAGGGATATGTGGCATATAGTGGCCAAAAAAAATCTGCTATAGGCTTAATTGTTGACTGGGTACAAAACCATTATGGTTATGGCAATATCATTATGGGCATATTCATCTCTTTCTGGCTCAAACTCTTTTTTAAAAAGTATAATTATAATTTTTTTGAGATTTTAATCCTCTTATGCTTCGTAATGGGTGTGGGAATGCTGATTTTTTCTTTTTTTGCCTTTTTAGAAGGATTAACCAAATACAGACTCATGAAAATTTCGGGACCACTAGGAGTGGCCTATTGTACCTGGGCCATTGCCCAGTTCTTTAACAAAAAGAAAGTAACAAGTTATGTAAAAGCATTTTTTGCCTATAGTCTGGGGATGATTACATTTACTATTTCGATAGGGATATTAGGTTTTGTAATAGACACTTTCATCAAGTAAAACACATTAACCCTAACAGGCAGATTAAAAACATACTTATGTTCTTATTATGCTCTCCATATCATTCCTACCCCATTGCGTTATTATTTTGATGAGCGGAAGGAGCGAAAGTCCGTATGGCGTAACTTTATATTCAACACGTGGTGGTATTCATGGAAAACGATACACTCAATAATGTTATCTTCTTCCGGCTCTTTAAGCAGATTTACCGATGTTTGTTTGCTAATGGTTGGGATACCTTTTTTCAACAGGCTAAAACGGTTGCAGTTTAAACTGATGGCATAAATAAGCAGCACCTTCCATTTCCGCCAACTTTGTTTAAAAAATGTGTTACCCAACAACTATTGGGGTTAAAATTTTGTTCCTTCTTTTATTTACCATTGGTCTAAAATTATGACATTAACGGAAACCAAGCAGCATATTTTAGGAGAATGGGCAAGCATTGCACCCGAAATCCGTCCCAGCAGTCTTTAAAATGAAGATGGTTCCATTAAACCCTTCTATTTAAAGAGGAATTCTATTATACCAAACTACAAAATTGAATTTGAAATTATCAATTCGGCTGATCCATATGGCAAAACACCACTATCCAAAACATCGCTTAGGGGAAACCATTGTATGGCAGGGAGAACATCCTATTGCTGCCGCTGCCCAAAAAGTGAAATTTATCGCCGATGAACGTTATGAGCTTACCCCACTCATCCAACCTTTTGCCGATCTGCCCAATAAAACTGCGGTTAACGGTTATGAAACCCGGGAAGTGAACAAAAACAAAATATCCTTAAAAAAGCATTTGTGCCATTTGGTTTGGCAGAAGGACAAGTATTTGCAGAATATGATCTGATTATATCCACTGGATAATCTTTTGTTCTGGGGCGCACGAAATGTTAACGGAAGAGATTTTGATACAGAAGAAAACAGGCCAACCAATCTTCAGATACCATCGATCAGGAATTAAAAGAGATACCCAAAAAGTTAAGCGAGATTTTTTGATTTCTTTCTACGTGGTTGCCCATCAGAAACTAGGATAAATTTATTGCCCAAATAGATTTTAAACAAAAAACCACAACTCTTGTCGTGATTTTCAAAGCTCCTTTTTCTGGGTTTCCTTCGCATGCGCTCAGGATAAACTTCTTGCCCAGCCCTGAACGAAAAAAACCCACAATTTTCATTGTGGGTTTCGCTCCCTCTGCTGGGCTCGAACCAGCGACCCTCTGATTAACAGTCAGATGCTCTAACCAGCTGAGCTAAGAAGGAATACTGGTCATTTCCTAAAACGAGGTTCGTTATACTTTACAGCACAACTACCCTTGTTCGTTTTGGGAATGCAATATTAGGGCTTTTAAATTATTTATGCAATATTTGCAGTGAAAAATTTTAAAAAAAAATTAATACATATATATGAGCCTGATAATCATAGGTACTGTAGCTTTTGATGCTATTGAAACTCCCTTCGGAAAAACAGATAAAATTGTTGGTGGTGCTGCAACTTACGCAAGTTTAGCCGCTTCTTACTTTTATAATAAAGCAAAAATTGTAGCTGTAGTGGGTGATGACTTTCATCAATCAGACATCGATACCTTCACCACACACGGTATTGATACCGAAGGACTACAGATTAAAGCGGGTGAAAAATCATTTTTCTGGTCAGGCAAATACCATAACGACATGAATAGCCGTGATACTTTAATTACAGAATTAAATGTATTGGAAAATTTTGACCCAATTATCCCTGAGAGCTATCAAGACTGCGAATACCTGATGTTGGGTAACTTAACTCCACAAGTGCAGCAAACGGTAATTAAACGCCTTAAAAACCGCCCTAAATTAATCGTAATGGACACCATGAACTTTTGGATGGATATTATGATGGATGATTTGTTAGAAACCATTAAAATGGTAGATGTATTAACCATTAATGATGCCGAAGCACGTCAGTTATCAGGTGAATACTCATTGGTAAAAGCTGCGAAGAAAATCCTTGCTATGGGTCCAAAATATTTGATTATTAAAAAAGGTGAACATGGTGCATTGTTATTCCACGAAGATCAGATTTTCTCTGCTCCGGCCTTACCTTTGGCAGAAGTATTTGATCCAACGGGTGCTGGCGATACATTCGCAGGAGGGTTTATCGGTTATTTGGCTAAAGTGGGTACCATCAACTTCAATAACATGAAAAACGCAATTATTTATGGCTCTGCCCTGGCTTCTTTTTGTGTAGAGAAATTTGGAACAGAAAAATTATTGAATTTAACCGATGAAGAAGTTGCAGCAAGAATTCAAGAATTTGTAAGCTTAAGTGCTTTCACGATAGAAGCATAACCAGTTAACAGTTTTCAATAGCCAGTTATCAGTTGCATAATCCAGATAAATTGAGCCGCAGATTTTAAGCATAATTTCTTAAATAATGCGGCTTTTTTTATTGGGTCAAATCTTTGCATCGCACCTTGCCGTTTACAAAAATTAATTTGGCTGAACGAGCATAGCTATCGGGACAAACTTTTCAAAAACAGCTTCGGTATGGGGTGCATCAGGCAGTTCATCAGTTAAATCCTGCCCGGCCCAGTGCTCATAATGCTTCCCATTTTTCCACAACCTGCTATCCGTCATATCATAGATTAAACCTTTATAAGCAACCCAGATCTGAGGCTTATCCTGTCCGTTCCGCAAAGCAAGTTGCTGTTTGGTATAGCTTGGTAAATTCATTTAAATGATATACTTATTCTCTTTTTCTAGGCAATAATCTGCAAAAATAGAAGGGTTACTTATATTTCTCAATAAAAAACAATTTTACGAGGAGCGAAATGCCTCTGCAACATAGCAAGTATGTTCCCGTTTTCCGCTTTTACGCTTCGCGGCCTCGTTCCTCATTGCTGCAGGGTAACGTTTCAACCAGGGTTAAATGGCCACAGCAATATTTCATTTAAAGGTTTGCAAGGTACAGAAACTTATGTGTCTAAACCCGATTGAAGCGAACACGAAGTGCAACGGAGTAAAGCGCAAAGCGGGACCGAAGTTGCCAAGAACCACTGCACCTACATTTCCTAAAAATAGAGATATTGGATATTACAATCTTACGCGCCCGTTTTACCAACTCTGCTTTTTAAAAACTCATACAGAAAAACATTCATCAACAATAAACTCATTAAATAAAAATGATCCTCAAAAGGTATTGTACCTACCCTAAAACCTATATTTTCTTTATTATTGTACATCACCACCGGGATAGCAGTTAAAAAACCGTTTACGATATAAAAAGGAATAAGTGAAACCAGGTAGGCCCTGTAAAATTTATACATAAACCTAAATTCCACATTCACATATTCTACGTAGGCCAGCACTATAAACAAAAAGCCAAAATTAATCAGCGTATACCATCTGTTATAACCAAAAAATAAAACGGCTATACAAAGTCCTAGAAACAAATTACTTAACGCGAGGCTATATTTTTGTAGGTCATTCTTTGGAAAATAGGCATTTAAACACTCGTAAATAAACACACAGGCATAGGGGACCGTTAAAAAGAATAAAATCTCTTCTAAAGGCAAGCCCAAAAGATTTATCCCAATGAGGTAATCTGGATTAAAAGACCATACATTGAGTTTGGTAAACAGGATATCCCAAATCAAAAATACAATACCAGTAAGCAATATGGCAGGGAATATAAATTTCCATTTGCTAAAAAAATGAACCTTTTTATCGAATGATAAGACCAGTGGAAAAAAGATTACAGCAATATTAATAAGTAGATAGGTATAATTCATTCTAAAGGTATTTTGTCAAAATTTTAACTTCAGCAGGACTGCACTTTTTACTGTCGATCATAAATTTAGCTACATTTTTAACCAGCTCTGTATCAGCAAGGCCAAAATTTTCATTTCGATAATGTTTAACAATCTCTTTTTTATCCTGCGCTAAATCCTTGCTGAAACCAAGAAAGGAGGGTGTATAAAATTCAATTGAAAACCGCATAAAACGGATCTCCAGATTTTCCTTATCCATATCTATTGCTTTTTGCATCGTTTTGAGCGATCGGCCCACATATTTGATCTTGTTATACGGATTCCAGGAGTGTTTGGCTTTGAGCGCCTCCAGAGTTCCTGTGTAGCCAGTTATCAGGGCTGTTTTGTTGGGCAGTTTATTTAACTTGGCAAATAGCGAGTCGGTTAGCTCTGAGTTTCCCACCGCCTTAACCATATTAATTTTTAATATCGCAATTTCCTGAGTGGATAACTGAGCGTAAGTGATATGGCTTGTTGCAAATAGCAGCAAAAATATAATGCATAGTTTAATCATAAGATGGTGGCAAATGTAAGAAAAGCTAAGCGCATTTGCGCCCTCTGTCATCTTGGAGCGTTGTAAAGGATTTCTAACTGAAGAACACTAACTCCTTCTAAATGCTAGCTTTGAATCAACTACCTTTTGCTGGTGCCAATATAAAAGATTCTTCATTGCGTTCAGAATGACAAGTCTCCTTAATGTCATCCTGAGCCCAGCGAAGGATCTTTCACACAAAAAACACTGGAACCCTAACCAATGATCCGCTAAGCTGATTAAAATACGATCAACAAGAAAGATCTTCATTGTATTATCTCCTTAATGTCATCCTGAGCTCAGCGAAGGATCTTTAACTCAAAAAACACTGGAACCCTAACTTCAATTATCCACTAAGCTGATTAAAATACGATCAACAAGAAAGATCTTCATTGTATTACCTCCTTAATGTCATCCTGAGCTCAGCGAAGGATCTTTAACACAAAAAACACTGGAACCCTAACTTCAATGATCCACTAAGCTGATTAAAATACGATCAACAAGAAAGATTCTTCATTGCATTCAGAATGACACAAACAGAATGAGAATGACAAAAAAACCAAAACAAAACGTAATAAAATTCCTTTATTTACACCATGGAGAAAAAACCCACGGTTATCATTATAGGTGCCGGTTTTGCAGGCCTGGCTGCAGCAGCTTTATTGGCCAAAGATGGTTGTGATGTTACTGTTATCGAAAAGAACGAAATGGCCGGTGGCAGAGCCAGAACCTGGGAAAAAGATGGTTTTCTCTTTGACATGGGTCCAAGCTGGTATTGGATGCCGAATATTTTCGAAAATTACTATAATTTATTCGGCAAAACCGCTTCTGATTTCTATACCTTAACAAGATTAAACCCTTCTTACCGTATTTATTTTGGTAAAAGTGATACTATTGATGTTCCAGCGACATTGGATGACCTATATGCTTTATTTGAAAAACTAGAGCCAGGCAGCAGCGGCAACCTAAAACATTTTCTCGGTCAGGCGAAGTATAAATATGATGTAGGCATGAATGAGTATGTTTTCAAACCGTCACACAGTGTAATGGAATATTTCGACCCACGTTTAGCTGTTAGCGGAATCAAACTGCAACTTTTAGGCAATATGCGCAAGCATGTACACCAGTTGTTCAGAAACGAGCGTTTAAGAAAACTTTTAGAATTCCCCGTTTTATTTTTAGGTGCCACACCACAGAACACGCCTGCGCTGTATAGTTTAATGAACTACGCCGATCTCGTTTTAGGTACCTGGTACCCTATGGGCGGCATGCACAAAATTGTGAATGCCATGCAGAAAATTGCAGAAGAGCAGGGGGTAAAATTTATTTTCGACACGGAAGTGACTAAAATCGAAGTTAAAAACAACATTGCTGAAAAAGTGATTACCAATAAAGGCAGCTTTAAAAGCGATTTTTTTATAGGCAATGCCGATTATCACCATATTGATCAACACCTTTTTGATACGCCATATCGCAATTACAATGAAAAATATTGGGATACCAGAACCATGGCTCCTTCCTGCCTGTTGTTTTATATCGGCTTAAGTAAGAAGCTCAACAATATATTACACCATAATCTTTTCTTCGACGAGAATTTTGATCAACATGCTGAAGAAATTTACACTGATCCACAATGGCCAACAAAACCATTGTTTTATGCCTGCTGCCCATCGGTTACCGATCCGAGCGTAGCGCCAGAGGGTTGCGAAAACCTTTTCTTTTTGGTTCCGCTTGCACCAGATTTAAAAGATAGCGAAAGCAAAAGGGAAGAATATTTTAATTTATTGGTAAACCGCTTCAAAAATTTATCCGGAAACGACATTAGTGGTAATATTCTGTTTAAACGGAGTTACGCCATGAACGATTTTGTTGAAGATTATCATGCTTTCAAAGGAAATGCGTATGGATTAGCAAACACTTTGAAACAGACTGCTTTCTTAAAACCCAAAATAAAAAGTAAGGTAACAAATTTTTTATATACCGGACAGTTAACCGTTCCTGGCCCTGGCGTACCACCTGCAATCATATCCGGGCAAGTGGTAGCAAAAGAAATAAAAAAAAAGTTAAAAAAAGCTTGACAAATTTAAAATTTCCCTTATCTTTATAACCACAAAACAAAAATACTGCAATAAAGCTTTAAAACACATAATCGTTTGAGGTTTGCATTTGTTTCGAAATAAGAGAGAAGGCGAATTGTTGAAAGAAAAAATAAGAATCAACTAACCAAATATATGATAAGCAAAAAGGCCTGGATTTTCCAGGCCTTTTGCTTTTTAGCGTCTTTCGGAAATAACGAGTCTCCACATCAAGCAGTCATTTCCACTGAAGTAACGAGGAATGGAGAATCTGTTTTTTTATTGAAAATTCACTTCAGGCCCACTTATTAAAAGATGCTAAAATAAATTCAGCATGACGACCAAAAATAAAAAAGGCTCAGATAAATCTGAGCCCCTCGTTTTTCGATGAATGTATCTTAAACCAATTCTACACTGGCAATTTCTTTCGAGTAAGTTTTAAGGTATTTTTTTAAAATACCTCTTGCTACGTGGATACGTGTTTTTACTGTTCCAATTGGAATTTCTAAAATATCGGCAATTTCGTGGTATTTATAACCTTCAAAATAGCGGATAAACGGCACATAATATTCTTCGGGCAATTGAGATAATGCTTTATCAATATCACCTAAAACAAATTTACTCTCTGCCTGGTTCTTGGTTGCACTGTATGAAAGGTTTGCAGAAGAAATATCTTCGCTCTGCGTAATTAAAGTATTTGTTTTAACCAGTCGTCGATAGTTGTTGATGAAAGTATTTTTCATAATGGTAAACAACCAACCTTTTAAATTCGTACCCTCTTTAAACTTATTGTAATAAGTAATCGCTTTCAACATGGTATCCTGAACCAAATCATTTGCGTCTTCTGCGTCTTTCGTAAAATTTAAAGCGTAAGATCTAAGTGATACCGAGTGATGATTAACCAGATGATTGAATTCAAATTTTGTCATGATATTTAGCTTTAGGAGATTAAAAACAAATCAATTATTGTTCATTCGTTTAAACTCAAACAAACTTAATACCAAAATTTTCTGGCACGGTGTTAAAAGTCTTTAACTACCTAATAGCCAGCCTTCGTCACAGAATATTTACTTCTCTTTCTAAAGTGACTCCAAAAGTGGACTTTACACTGTCTATTATTTGTTCAGAAAAATTATACACTTCTGTGCCCGTTGCGCGCCCGTGGTTAACTAAAACCAAAGCCTGATTTTTCCAGGTACCAGTTTGTCCAACTATTTTACCCTTCCAGCCGCATTGTTCAATTAACCAGCCTGCTGCTAATTTAATTTTATCATCTGCTGTAGGATAATGTACCACATCGGGGTATTTTGCCACAATATCGGCAAATTCATATTTTTCGATCACCGGATTTTTAAAGAAACTGCCAGCGTTACCAATAGTAGATGGATCAGGCAGTTTGCTCACACGGATATGCGATACAGCAGACGAAACATCTGCAATATTGGGGTTTTCGATTCCCCTGTTCAACAGCTCAGTTTCAATTGCACCGTACGAAGTATTAATTTTTGCTTCGCCCGACAAACGGAAAGTGACAGACGTAATAATATACTGCCCCTTCAACTCCCTTTTAAAAATACTTTCACGATAACCAAAATGGCAATCTGCATAGCCGAAGGTTTTCATTTCTCCTGTTTTAACTTCAAATGCCTTGCAGCTTTCGAAAACGTCTTTCAACTCTACCCCATACGCACCAATATTCTGTATGGGCGAAGCGCCAACCGTGCCTGGAATCAGGCTTAAATTCTCCACGCCCGCAAAATGATGTTCAACACAATAGTTTACAAAATCGTTCCAAATCTCACCTGCGCCAGCAATTACCAAAACTTTATCACCAATCACTTCAGATCGGATTCCCTTGATGCTGATTTTAATAACTAAACCATTGTAATCCTTCGTAAATAACACATTGCTACCTCCGCCTATCACTAAAAGCTTCTGAGATTTTATGATCTCGTTTTTAAATAAGCTAACCAGATCTGCCTCAGAGAATATCTCAGCGAAATAGCTGGCCTTAACATCTATACCAAATGAGTTATATGGTTTTAGAGAAATATTTTCCTGGATTTGAAGCATATTGATTTTGTGTTATGCTGCAAAAGTAGAATAAAAAATAATTAAGGAACGATTTTCGTAATCCCCTTATCAAAATTAAAGCTTAAAATTTCAGGCTTACCTCCAGCCATAGTTACGCCAGAAAGTTTCCAGCCAATAAACGCAGGTTTCGTTTTAGCAAACTCCAACAAATGGTACCGCTCTTTGGTTAATCGGGCACTAATCAAACCGACGCTATCCGACTCTGCCTGACTCAAATGCTCAATCTGGCTTTCCAATTCAGCCAGGGTAACGTCCAGCTCGTTTCCCTTTTTTATACTATCGGCATAAGCCTGGGGAGAAACATTGTATAGACTATCCAATTTTGAACCATCAAAATTCAAATTCCGGTTACTGGTTTCGTATTTCGATTCTACAAGTGCAATGGCTCGGTCTTTATCAGTCTTTTTGCCACAATAATATAAAGTCAAAGAGATAAATATAAGAAGAATGACCTGGTAATATTTTTTCATATAGCGTAATCTAGCTTTTTAATACTGCTTTCCGCACAAACAACAAACCAAAAGCTTTCCCTTTTTCCTTGCCCCTGTTTTTATGGTGGATTTTATGCGCTTTACGTACAGCTTTCAAATAAGCATTATTACTTTTAAAGGTTTTAAAACGACGGTGCACAAACCAATCGTGCACTACAAAATAAATCAGGCCATACAAAGTAATGCCTAATCCTACAAAAAATAGGCAGCCAAAACTATCCCGATCGGTATACATAAAATACAAGGACACTCCAGCAAATAACACGGAGAACAGATCGTTCCATTCAAAAAATGATTTTGCCTCTTGGTGATGGCTTTTATGCATAAACCAGAGTGGCCCATGGAATAAATACTTGTGTATAAACCAAGATAAGCACTCCATGAAAATAATGGTAAAAAGCACTATAAGAATATTAATGAATACAGACAATTTTTCTAAACGATTGGTTTGTAAAGATATATAAACAGCACAATATATAAAATTGTGTCATAAAATTGTAAGCTTAACAGCGTTTTTAAAAAACGTTTCATGACAAATCATTTTTTAGCACTATTTTTGACTAAAATATTAAAAAAGTCAGAAAGTAGAAAAGTAAAATGATTGTAGCCGATAAAAAGAGAGAGCAAATTATTGATGGTGCTATAAAACGCTTTATCCATTTTGGTATTGGTAAAACCACGATGAATGATATTGCCGAAGATCTATCTGTATCCAAACCATCTCTTTATTATTATTTTCCGGATAAAAAACATTTGATTGTGGGAGTGATTGAAAGAGTGTTTAACGATTTCTTTGAACTTATTAAAAAGAAATACAACCCTGATTTGCCGGTACAGGAAATTCTTTTTAATACCATTGATGTGCGGAACACCTTTTTCCAAAAATATTACATGCTGAGGATCACCGAAGGTATTCCTGATTTATTAAACGATGATGTAATAAAAGATAAGCTGCATGCGCTTAAAAACTCTGAAAAAGATTTTTTTGCGGAGATTTTCAGCCAGGCAAAAACCAAAGGAGAAATAGAGCATGAAGATACTTTCCATGTAGCCGAACTTTATTTAGAAAGCTTAATGGGCCTTTGTACCATGTGTATTATGGAAACAGGCAAAGACCTTTTCCCTGATAAAAAAGCATTTAACAAAATGACGCTGAAGCAAAAAAACCTCACTACCATATTTGTAAGAGGCTTAAGATGCGCAGAATAATATCGCAGCAAGGGGCCTAAAATTACCTTTACCTGCCACGAATAAATTAAATAGATAAAAAACAAAAATCAATACACTATGCTTAGAGTAAAAATGGTAAGATTAATGCTCATCGTCATTATCGGCTCGGTTTTACCGCAGCTGGCAATTGCACAGCAGCAAATTACCTTAAAAGATGCGCTCACCTTTGCGCTCCAAAATAACACAAAAGTGCGCAATGCGAAGTTGGATATTGAAGGCGGAAGATACAAGGTAGAAGAGGTAAGGGCACAAGCCTTACCACAAATTAATGGAAACGTAGGCTTAACCTACAACCCTATTATTGGCCAGTTGGTTGCCAATATTGGTGGCGCAACCCAGTCATTTAAATTAGGTCAGAACTGGAACTCGACCGCAGGCGTCCAGCTTTCGCAACAATTATTTAACCAACAGGTTTTTACCGGCCTGCAGGCTGCGCGTTCGAGCGAAGAATATTATGCACTTACTTCACAGTTAACAGAAGAACAAATTATCGAACTGGTGGCCAACAATTATTACCAGGTTTTGGTAAACAGGCAACAGCTTAACGTAATCGATACCAACATTAAAAATGTTAAGATAGTGGAAAAAATTGTGGGCACCCAGTATAAAAATGGTTTGGCCAGAAAAATCGATGTAGACCGGATCAGTGTAAACTTAACCAACCTGAACACGCAACGCGAGCAAACACTTAATGCGATTACCCAATTGGAAAACCAGTTAAAATATTCGATGGGAATGCCGGTTGCTACGCCAATTAGCCTTCCGCCTACCGAATTAACGGAAGTAACTACATTGCCTATGTTTACAGATTCTATTGATCTGGCCAACAGAACTGAGGTTAAACTTTTAAATAACCAGGATAAACTTTTATCCCTGCAAAGAAAAGCTTATGTGGCCGAATACTATCCTAGTTTGTCTTTAACAGGCAATTACACCTATTCGAGCCAGAGCGATAGTTTCGATTTCCTTAAAACGAACGCTTCGGCTATCGGTTTTGGTTCGTCAGCAATCGGCTTAACCTTAAAAGTGCCAATTTTTAACGGTTTCTTAACCCGTTCTAAAATCCGCCAGGCCGATGTAAACATTAAAAAGGCTCAGGAAAGCAGAAAAGAAACCAACAACGCCTTAAACCTGGCTTACGAAAATGCAAAAATACAGTTGCGCAATAATTTAAATACCATTAAAGCGCAACGTAAAAATGCCGATTTAGCGCAGGAGATTTACAGAAGTACCCAAAACAACTACAATAACGGCTTAGCTTCGTTAACTGATCTTTTGGATACCGAAAATGCACTTACATCGGCGCAAAACAGCTATACACAGGCTTTATTAAATTATAAAATAGCCGAAATACAATTAATCAAATCAAACGGAAATATTAAATCGCTAGTACAATAGAAATGAAAAGAGTAATTACCATAATCATCGTAGTTGTTGTTGCCCTTGGTGCAATAGCTTATGTTTTAAGCAACAATAAAAAGAAGAACGAAGAAAAAACTGCTTTCATTGCTAAAGGTGGTGGTGCTGTTGCCGTTCGTGTTGCTCAAGTAGAAAGAAAAGCTGTGAATTTAGATTTCAGTGCAAACGGAAATTTTATTCCTAAACAGGAACTTAACTTCTTATCAGAAAATGCTGGTCGTGTTACGGCTATTTATGTAGATGAAGGTGACCGGGTAAGCAAAGGACAAGTTTTGGCCCGTGTTGACGCTGAAATCATCAATACAGATAGGGAAACTGCTGAAGCGAACTATCAGAATGCAGTAAGAGACGAGGCCAGATACCAAAGCTCATTCTCAACTGGTGGCGTTACACAACAACAGTTAGATCAGGCTAAATTGGCTACAAGAAATGCAAAATTGCGCTTACAGGCTTCGCAAAGAAGATTAAGTGATGCTAACATTAAATCGCCAATTAATGGTATTGTAAACAAAAGATACATTGAAGTTGGTGCTTTTGTAACTGCTCAGGGTACACAATTATTCGAATTGGTTGATGTTTCCAAATTAAAGCTGAAAGTAAACGTTAACGAATCGCAGGTTGCCAACCTTAAAATCGGCGATCAGATCGAGATTAAATCTTCGGTTTTCCCAACTGATAACTTCTCCGGAAAGGTAACCTTCATTGCTGCTAAAGCTGATGCAACCCTAAACTTTCCTATTGAAATTGAAGTAGAGAACAGCCACAAAAATACTTTAAAAGCAGGTATGTACGGAACTGCAATATTTAAGTTTCCTAAACAAGCGCCTAGCATCCTTATTCCACGTACATCATTTGTAGGTAGTGTAAGCAGCAATCAGGTTTTCGTATTGGATAAAGCTAACAATACTGCTAGAACCCGTAATGTTGTAGCAGGCCGTATTTTAGGAGATAATGTTGAAATTCTTGACGGCTTAAAAGAAGGTGAAACTGTAATTACCAGTGGACAGATTAACTTAACTGAGGGTACTGCCGTTAGTATCGTAAAGTAAGTTAGCAGAATTTTTCGGCTTTTTAGAACGCGATATGCCAATCGCAATACGCAATAAGAATTAAAATGAAGATAACAGACATATCTATAAAAAGGCCTTCGCTGGTTATTGTGGTCTTTACCGCACTTACCTTGCTTGGGCTACTAAGTTACTTTTCGTTGGGTTATGAATTACTTCCAAAATTCTCTAACAACGTAGTATCTATTTCGACCATCTACCCTGGCGCTTCGCCAAATGAGGTTGAAAATACCGTAACCAAAAAAATCGAGGATGCGGTATCATCAATGGAAAACATCAAAAAGATCAACTCTGTATCGTTTGAGAGTTTATCTACAGTGACCATTACCCTAACTGATGCAGCAAACATCGATATTTCCTTAAACGATGCGCAGAGAAAGGTTAATGCCATTCTTTCTGAACTCCCTGAAGATGTAAAAACACCATCGTTAAGTAAATTCTCTTTGGATGATTTACCGGTAATTACGATGTCTGCTTCGGCAAATATGGATGATATTACCTTTTATGATCTGATCGACAAACGCATTGCCCCGGTAATTTCGAGGGTAAGTGGTATCGCACAAGTTAACTTAGTTGGTGGTTCAGAACGCGAAATTCAGGTTTCGTTAAATGCTGATAAGCTACAAGGTTACAACCTTTCGGTTCCTCAGGTACAACAATTAATTCTAAGTTCTAACTTAGATTTCCCTACCGGAAGTGTTAAAACGCAGAACCAGGATGTATTAATCCGTTTATCGGGTAAATACAGAAGTATGGAAGAGTTGAGAAACCTGGTTTTAACAACGACTAAAGATGGTGCACAGATCCGTTTAGGTGACGTTGCCGATGTTCAGGATTCGCAAAAAGAAACTGAGAAACTGGCACGTATCGATCGTAAAGCATCTATCGCAATCCAGATCATTAAACAAAGTGATGCAAACGCAGTAGAGGTAAGTAAAGGTGTACACGCCATTATTGCTAAACTTAAAACTGAATATGCAGCCAATAAGCTTGATATCAGAATTGTAAACGATAGTTCGATCTTTACCTTAGAATCTGCTGATGCGGTAATCCACGATTTAATCCTTGCGGTTATTTTGGTGGCCTTCGTAATGCTTTTCTTCCTTCACAGTTTACGTAATGCGTTAATTGTAATGGTATCCATCCCGGTTTCATTAATTGCGACCTTTATCGGAATAAGCTTATTCGGCTTTACTCTAAACTTAATGTCGCTGTTAGGTCTATCACTCGTGGTAGGTATTCTGGTGGATGATGCGATTGTGGTACTGGAGAATATCCAACGACACATGGAGATGGGTAAAAACAAGGTGAGAGCAGCGTCTGATGCAACCAGAGAGATTGGTTTTACCGTAGTATCTATTACTTTCGTAATTGTGGTGGTATTCTTCCCAATTGCGGTAAGTACCGGTCTGGTTTCGAACATCTTACGTCAGTTTTGTATAGTGGTAATTATTGCGACTTTACTTTCATTGGTTGCTTCATTTACCATTGTACCACTTATCTTCTCCCGTTTCGGTAAGTTAGAACGTATTGAAGGTAAAAATCTATTCGGCCGTTTCATTCTCTGGTTCGAAAAACAGTTAAAGAAATTTACCCTTTGGATTACCAGTATATTAACATGGTCATTAAACCACAAAGCCTTAACATTAGTTATGGTTGTGGTGATGTTCTTAAGTTCATGCGGTTTATTGGTAGGTGGTTTTATCGGTTCAGAGTTTTTCCCTAAATCAGATAAAGGTGAGTTTTTAGTACAGTTAGAGTTACCAAAAGATGCTTCATTAGAGCAAACCAACTTCTTAACACAAAAAGCGGAGGCTTATTTAGATAAACAACCAGAAATTACACAGTTGATTACTACTGTAGGCCAATCGACCGGTGATTTCGGTGGTACACAGGCTACAGCCTACAAATCGGAGATTAATGTTAAGCTTGTTGAACGCGATCAGCGTAAAGGGGTTTCTTCAGATATATTCGCAACAAAAATGAGCCGTGCACTGGCTAAAGAATTAATTGGAGCAAAAGTAAAAACCGTTCCGATCAGTATTTTGGGTATTGCAGAAAATGCACCAATCCAGCTGGTGGTAATGGGTTCTGATTTAGATAGTGTCTTAAAATATGCCGAAGGTGCGCAGAAAGTGCTTGCCTCTATTCCTGGTGCTACAGAGATTAAATTATCGGTAGAAAAAGGAACACCTGAGATTAACGTTCAGGTAGACCGCGACAAGATGTCGGCAGTTGGCCTAACTTTACAAACGGTAGGTTCTACCATGCAAACTGCTTTTGCTGGTAATACGGATGGTAAATACCGCAAAGGCGAATATGAGTATGATATCAATATCCAGTATCAAAACTTCAACCGCCAGAATATTGATGACGTACGTAACCTGATTTTTGTAAATAACGATGGCAAACAGATTAAGTTATCGCAGTTTGCAACCATTACAGAAGGTTCAGGACCAAGTCAGCTGGAGCGTTTAAATAAATCTACTTCAGTATCTGTTAAAGCCCAATCAATCGGTAGACCAACAGGAACCGTGGTTGCAGAATTCCAGGCAAAACTGGAAGAGATGCAAAAAAATGGCAAACTCAAAGCGCCAATTGGTGTAAGTTATAGTTGGGCGGGTGATCAGGAGAACCAGAGCGAAGGTTTTGGTACTTTAGGTATTGCTTTATTGGCCTCGATCATTTTGGTTTACCTGATTATGGTTGCCCTTTACGATAGTTTTATCTATCCATTAGTAGTGATGTTTTCACTTCCACTAGCGGTAATCGGAGCCTTGTTGGCCCTGGCTTTAACCAATAATTCAATTGGTATCTTTACCATTTTAGGTTTAATTATGCTAATGGGTCTGGTAGCGAAAAATGCGATTATCCTGGTCGATTTTACCAATCACTTAAAGGCTGAAGGTAAAGAAACCAAAGAAGCACTCGTACTGGCTAACCACGCACGTTTACGACCAATCTTAATGACAACCATCGCCATGGTATTCGGTATGCTCCCAATTGCCCTGGCAAGTGGTGCAGGTGCCGAATGGAAAAATGGTTTGGCGTGGGTTATTGTTGGTGGATTAACTAGTTCATTGTTCTTAACTTTAATTGTAGTACCGGTGGTGTACCTAATGTTCGACAGAATGTTAGAACGCCTTGGTTTCAATAAAAAGGGAAAAACCATCGATGAATTAATGGTTGAACCATACGACCATAAAGACGTAAATGAATACGACTTAGATCACGGACATTAATAAACATCCAGATTAACAATCAATTTAGCCCCGACCCCAAATCGGGGCTTTTTTGTGGAGTTAAGAATCAGGAGCTGTGGTTTAGTGAAGGTCACAAATCATCTCAAATTTGACTCTCTTGAACCTAATGCACAATGTCATTAAGTTAAGGAATAAATCTCAAAAAAGATGTCACCTTGACCGAATGCATTCTACGGATTTAACAAACTGATGAAAGTAACACTTTGAACACTATTGGATATTCTGCCAATGAGCAATTCCATTTTTTAGCCTTTTTAATATCAACGATGAAAACTAATTTTATCCGTAGCCAAAATATTTGTAAAAAGCACTAATTTGGCTGCGGATAATAGATTTTATTTTAATAAAATTGTTCTGATTCCGTCGAAAACCAATTGTTTTTTTACGTAGAACTCCAGAAAACACAGAAAAGCACATTTAAATTACTTGCTCTGAACCATGCGCAGATAATTCTACAACGCTGTATGCAAACAAATTATGCGCTCATATTGTATATTAGGCATTATGTTCAAAATCATTCTTAGCGTATTCCTAATCTGTTCTACACTCCTCATAAAAGCTCAACATCCACCTGTCTTTGCGGCAATGCGTACAGATTCGAGTTTTGTTAAACTCTGTAATTTGGATATCACTTTAGTAAAATATAGCTATAAACCCAATGGAGTAAAGTTTTTAGTGATACATGATAATGAAGATACGGGTGTAAAGGCTGGTTTTGACTATATCCGTTGGTACGGCGGAGAACTGATTGACAGTCAGTATGGAGCCGTTCGGGATTATTATTTCAGCTATATGGACGACCAGTACCGTATAGATCCAAATGCGATCTATACTGAAGTGGGGGTTAATACCAGGTTAAAGAAAAACCAGTTCAGCTCTAATGAAGTTGAAAAAGCCATATTAAATACAGGAAAGCAAATTGTAGATTTTTACGATCCAAAAGCTACGGGTTATTTTTTAACCCTCCATAATAATGCCGATGGTGGTTTTGGTATTTCTTCTTATTTACCAGGTTACGATTTAGCCAGTACCGCTGATTCGGTTTACATTAACTTCCAAATGGATGGAGACGATCTGATTTACGTAACCGAGCCAAGATTGTTCAACAGCTTAAAAAAGGCGAATGTTAATGTAATTCTTCAATCTAAATTTGCTTCAAATGATGGCTCCCTTTCGGTTTATGCCATGCAAAATAATATTCCCTATATTAATGTTGAAGTACAGCACGGGCATCTGGAAGAAAATTTCAGGTTGATCGAACTCGCGGTTGCAGCCTTAAAGGAGCATGGATTAGTAAAGAAAGAGTAACATACTGGACTTACTAGAGACTCAACTCTAGTAATTGTCACCCTGAATTTATTTCAGGGTCTTAGCAAAACAGATCGTTAAATAAATTCAGGATGACGGCTACAGCTCAGCTTTATCCTATCGGCTGGTATCTCACCGACCGAAATAAATTAAGACATATTTATTTCTTAAGACTTGGAAATGAGTATACAGTAGTTCTTGGCGGGTTTTAAGTCCTGCTTTCCATTACAAGTCCTCGCTACGCTCCGGGCTTTTCATTGCAATCAGGTTTATGAACAAATGTCTGTGCACCCTGCAGCAACGAGGTACGAGGAAGCGAAGCATACAAGTGAAAAACGGGAAGTAACTTATTTTTTTGTACTGATCTTGCGCTCCAAATAACCGAGATGCTTTTTAAGGAATGAAATACTAGTTGATCTCTTTTATTTTCGTAACCAAAAAAGTAATCAGCAGGCCAAACACGGAAATGATACCGAAAGAATAGCGTAAGCTAGATAGTTGCGAAACATAACCGATTAATGGTGGGCCAAACAAAAAAGCAAAATACCCGATACTCGAAACCATGGTTATGGCTTTACCAGCAGGCACTTTTTTATTGTTACCTGCTATGCTATATACCATCGGTACAATACTCGAAACGCCTAAGCCAATAAGCATAAAGCCAAAAATAGCTACAATAATATTGGGGAATATTACGGCAAGTGCCATACCTATCGATATAATAGCACCACTGATCTGCAACAGGTTTTTCCGCCCAAATTTACCGATCAAGTATACTCCCAAAAACCTGCCACTTGCCATCATAAACATAAACGATGCATAACCAATAATCGCCCTGTTATGAGGTAACTTCACCACATCTTCGAAATAAATAGCGCTCCAATCGAACATTGTACCTTCGGTAGCCATACTACAAAATGCAATAACACCCAATAACACTAAAATGCCTTGCGGCATGGTAAAAAACCTTGTCTTCTCAATTACGGCATCTGGTTTATTATAGCTTAGCAACTTTTTCCAGTTAAGGGTTACATTGGTTAAAGACATTAGGGCAATAATCCAAAAATGGGTATACATGCCTAATTTTAAGTTAACCAAACCGAGTGCAATTAATGCACCGGTTAAATTCCCAATACTCCAAGCGCCATGAAAAGAACTCATTATGGGTTTGCCGTAATAGTTTTCGCCGGCAACACCCTGTGTATTCAAGGCAATATTACAAAGATTACCTGTTATGCCGAATAGCACCAAAAAAGCAGCCAATTGCCAACCAGTAGTGGCCAATGCTAAAAAAGTTAAAGCAATTGCATATAATGGCGCTGTTGCTCTGAGCATTTTTTTACTACCGAAATGTGTGGTTAGTTTTGCAGAAAAAAACATGGTAATGATCTGTCCTGCAGGCAATGCAAAAAGTATAGACCCTAATTCTGCATCGTTTAAACCCATTAAAGCTTTAAAAGTTGGAATCCTACTGGCCCAGCTTGCAAAACAGACCCCTTGCATAAAGTAAAAGGCAGATATGGCTAAACGTACTTGTTTTGGAGAGCTTTGTGCTAATACAGGTTTATCTTCTTGTCTAATTAAAATTTCCTGTTCTTGCGTGCTTTCTTCCAAAGTGATGTCTTAAAATTATAGAACTACAAAGTTCTTTAAATCTATTGGAAATACCGACAAGTTTTTAACATTTTATCAAAAATTTGCTGTTTATAGGGTTAAAATATTAGATTTTCCATTTTTCCAATTCATAAGCACTATCCCAGAACATCCATTCTAAACGGGTTGCCATTTCAAAAGCATCTAGCATTTTTTGTTGAGTTTCGGCATTCGCTTGTATTGCCAGTTGATCTGTAATATCAATTGCTTGTTTTACTGCTGATGCAAATTCGATTCCTGCATACATATTGATCCATCTTTTATAGGGATTTTGATCGTTGGTCTGTTGTGCAAAAATATGGTCGCCTACTGCTTTATAAATCCAAAAGCATGGTAAAACAGCTGCTACTGCTATTTCTACATTTGCATAGGCAGCTTGACTAAGTATATAACTGGTATACAAAAGTGTTGATGGAGTGGGCTGCACGTTGCTTGCTAAACCAAATTCTACAAAATAGCTTTCGTGCAGACTACGCTCGGCAAAAATAGCGCCTGTAGAAAACCCGGCAAAAGCCATTACCAAATCTGCATCCTGCATACGGCTACTAATGGTGCTTAAGGTTCTGCCAAATTCCAATAAGTAATAGGCATCCTGTGCTAAATAAAAGATAAACTTTTCTTTTGGCAAAGTACCATTACTTAGCTCCTGGTTAAAAGGCATGGTTAAAATTTTGCCATAGATGGGTTTAACGCGTTCCCAGGCCTGTTCGCTCCACTTCATTGAATAATTAATTTTAAAGGTTCGAAAAAGTGGTTTAGCGGTCCATTACCTTCACCTGTTTTTACTTCACTACCAGCTTGTAAGGCCCGACTAATGTAGTTTTTTGCATTTTTAATTGCAGCCAGCAGCGTTTTGCCTTTAGCCATTTCGCCAGCTATAGCTGATGAAAGTGTACAGCCTGTTCCATGTAGATTTTTAGAAGCAATGAAGGTACTTTCTAGTATAACGGGAGCATCGCTTCCACAAATTAAAACATCATAAATTACCGGACCTATTAAATGTCCTCCTTTAACCAGAACGGCTTTTGCCCCTTTTTCAATAATTTTCTTCCCCGCAGCAACCATATCATCAAGGTTATGAATGGGCTGCTCGGCAAGGATAACAGCTTCATCAATGTTTGGAGTAACCAGGCTTACCAGTGGAAACAATTTATCTATTAATTGCTCAACAGTATCTGGCGTTATCAATTTGTGGCCACTGGTAGCTACCATTACCGGATCTAAAATAACTGGTACTTTCGCCGGGTAATGCTTAAGTTCTGTTTCAATTACATCAACCACTTCTGCATGGTTAACCATCCCAATTTTAATGGCTACCGGCGCAATATCATCCAATACAGCTTGTAACTGATCTTTAATCATTGCGACGGGAATACCATGAACGGAACGTACTCCCATTGTATTCTGTGCGGTCACTGCCGTAATTACCGATGTACCAAAACAGCCCAAGGCCGAAAAGGTCTTCAAATCTGCCTGAATGCCTGCGCCACCGCCGCTATCTGAGCCTGCTATTGTTAATACATGAATATAATTCATTGCTAAAGACTTCATTTTGTTGTACAACTTCAGGAGTCTTCAAATGCAACAGGCATTTTTGCAATTATTGCAGACAAACTAATTTCCTACGCCGGCATGATCCGGATCAGGTCCATTCGATGTTGATGGCTGGAGGGTTTTAAGGGTGAAGGAATTACCCTCTACCTTTTTACCTTCTACCTTTAACCTCAAAAAGGGTATATTCTCAGCCAACTTATTTGAAGGCACCCCTAAAGTTTTATTTTGTAGCGCAATATAGGGCTTAGTTTTTATTCTTCGTTTATAGAAATGAATTAAATAAGAACCGAGTCGATTAATACTTATACATTTTGATTAGTTTCAGCCTCCTTTTTTCAATGCTATCGTCATGCTGAATTTATTTCAGCATCTCTCCTGCTAGATAGACCCTGAAATAAATTCAGGGTGACGATTTTGAGTTAACATATTGGCAGGATAACTTTCAAACAAATATCAATAATCGAATTCAGGTTAAGAAGAGTTGTCAACTTAACAACTAAAGGCCTATTAAGGTTGACAACTCTGAAATCCAAAAAAAATCCCGATACAAATACCGGGATTAAACATAATAATCAATATAGAGATAGAGAGACTATATTTTATCGGGCTGATAGAACCGAACGGTACCATCTCCTTCATTTGAAACAATTAATAAACTTCTGCCGTTCGGGCTATCTTTTGGTTTTACAAACATCAAACCCTCGGGTGCATCGCCGGTAGAGAATAACTGAACAAATTTTGGTGCTACGGGATTGGTAACATCATAAATGGCTATCGCATCTGCACGTTCCATACCAATAAATGCTAAGGTTTGTCCATTTACCTGGGCAACAGTTACACTTTCTACTTCTACGCCTTTATTATCTGAGCGATCATCATCGTATTTACCTGCATCAATTACGTGTTGTTCCAGGTCTTTACCGATGTTGGCTACCAAAGTTCCGGTACTTGCATTCAGAATACTCACACTTCTTCCTCCGGTTGAAAATAACTCCTGATATACTTTGTTTGTACCCACCATGGTAAAACCAGCTGTATTGGTTACTGTAAGCCTTCCTAGATTTCCATCTAACTGCAGGGTTGCGGCATTAGGAAATTTAGCTGGATCTAAAACAAGATCTTTTACCCGCACCTCTTCTTTCGCGTCTTTCGGCGTATAGTCCTGGCGGGTATCACCTTCATTGGCCAGCGCCAAATAAGCCGTACCATTAGCTGTAAAATAAGAGATTGCATCTGGCAGGTAATAAGCTTTAATTGGCCACGTGCCCAATACTTTTTTACCATCTTTATCACTAACATCAAAAGCATTTTCAGTCAGGCTAATGTCTCTTGTACCTAATGGAATAATCTTCGTAATAGTTCCTGCCAAGATATCTACTTCAGCAACACCATTGTTTTCCTGAAGCGTAATGTAAGCCTTTTTAGAATCGCTGCTTACCGCAATGTATTCTGGCTCGATATCTTGGGTAAAACTGGCATTGTAACCATAAATCCTGAAACCACCAGCCAGCAATATAGCCTTTTGGGATTCAAAAGCGGAAAAATCTATCGTTTTTACCGAATAATTGTCTTTGATATTAATAATTGAAATGGTTCCTTTTGGATCAACCGTGTAGGCCAGGTTTGGTTCGCCTTCATTGGCAGATAAAATGTAGTTGCCATCCGGACTAAAAGTTACCATATCCGGCATGGCACCTACGGTAATTTTTTTTACTTCTGATAAATCTGACGTTTTTAGCACCGAAACATCGCCATTGCCCTGCTTATCAGCCCCATCTAAAGCGATTGCTAATAAACCATTATTAACTGCGACACTATTTATACCGGCGTTAGCTGTAAAGGTTAAAGTCTGTAATTTTGTAACAGTTGGATATTTGCTCATGTCTACCACATCAACTTTGGTCCCTCCGTCATTACTTGCGACAAACAATCTTTTTGTTAAGGGATCGTAAGCAGAAATTTCTGAAGCGAATTCTCCACCTAAATCAATAGAAGCAGACTCTTTGAAGCTGTCGATTTTTTCAGGAACGATAGCTTCTACTGGAGGATCTACAATCGGATCATCAGTTGAATCTTTTTTGCAGGCAGCAAATGACAACGATACAATAAAGATTGCACCAAATAGTTTTTTACAATTCATGGTTTTAATATCTGAACCGCAAAAATAGAAGTGCAAAACGCTATTTTTCAGCCTGCGAACATTATCATTTGGTTAAGGAATTGTGAAGAAAGACAAGAGCGGAAAGGGGAATGCAAAGCGGTCGTCATTTCTAGCGTAGTGTAATGAAGTCGAAAATCTGTCTATTCCACCCCATTACAGTCGAGATCATGGTAACTATCGGGTAGTTATCCTCTTTAAACTTTTTCTATCATTAAAGTCTTTTCACAATGGTGAAAAAGGACTAAAACAAAAAATCCCGTATAAATAACGGGATTTCTCTATAATACATTAAACAGATATTGAAACAAGTTCAGTATTATTAAATAGCTATATTTAAATATGTATCGCTCTGTTGTCAGTTGCAGCAAGTGCAGCTTCTTTTAACGCTTCGGTATAAGTCGGATGTGCATGGCAGGTACGTGCAATATCTTCAGCAGATGCGCGGAACTCCATTGCGATAACGGCTTCAGCAATCATATCTGCAGCACGCGGACCAATCATGTGCACACCTAAAACCTCATCAGTTGCAGCATCAGCCAAAACTTTAATGAAGCCATCGGTATCCATACTGGCTTTTGCACGTCCGCTGGCTTTGAAAGGGAAAGAACCTGCTTTATATTTAATGCCTTTTTCTTTTAATTGCTCTTCGGTTAAACCTACAGAAGCGACCTCTGGCCAGGTATAAACCACTCCAGGGATTAAGTTATAATTAATGTGTGGTTTTTGTCCTGCAATGGTTTCTGCGACATAAGTACCTTCATCTTCGGCTTTGTGCGCCAACATTGCACCTGTAATCACATCTCCAATGGCGTAAACACCAGCAACAGAAGTTTCTAAATGCTCATTTACAGGGACTTTTTTTCCTCTTTCTTCTACAGTGATTCCGATTTTATCTAAACCTAAACCTTCGGTATAGGCCGTACGGCCAACAGCCACGATACAATAATCAGCGTCGAAATTTACGGCTTCACCTTTCGCATTTTCCGCAGTAACCGTTACTGTTTTACCTTTGTTTGTAGCACCGGTAACTTTATGATTCATAAAGAATTCCATGCCCAGGTTTTTCTTCAATACGCGTTGAAGTTCTTTACCTAAACTTGCATCCATTGTTGCAATGATAGATGGCAAAAACTCAATTACTGAAACTTTTGTACCTAAACGGGCGTAAACAGAACCTAACTCCAAACCGATAACTCCTCCACCAATTACAACCATAGACTTTGGAACATCTTTAATATTTAAAGCCTCTGTTGAAGTAATGATGCGTTTTTTATCAATTGGCAAAAATGGCAAGGCTGTAGGCTTAGAACCCGTAGCAATGATTACATTTTTAGCGGTTAAGGTCTCCGTAGAACCGTCAGCCTTTGTGATTAACACTGTATTTTTATCTACAAATGAACCAACGCCTTCGTAAGAATCAATTTTATTTTTTTTGAACAAATAAGTAATACCGGCCGTATTTTGTGCAACAACATCGTCTTTACGGGCGATCATTTGTGGCATATTTACTTTAAGGCTTTTTAAATCGATACCGTGAGTAGTAAATGTATGAGCAGCATTGTGAAAATGCTCTGATGAATCTAACAAAGCTTTAGACGGGATACAACCAACGTTTAAGCAGGTACCTCCAAAAGTTTTATATTTTTCTACTACTGCAGTTTTTAAACCTAACTGAGCACAACGGATTGCGCCTACATAACCGCCCGGCCCTGAACCGATAACAACGACATCGTATTGCATAATTTCTTGAGAATTTTGATTAGCCAAATGTAGGGAAAAAAGGCGGAAAGCTGAAAGTGCATTAGGCAATAGAAATCAGTTTCTTAGTCATTGGTTTATCAGTTATTTACACATCATCTATAACTCGTAGCAATAAATGTATGGTCGAAATTCAATGCTACAGCAAAAACAAACGATCAATCAATTTATGCGCTCTGGCCAAAAGTGAGTAAATTATTATCCGGATCGAGCATGGCAAATTCCTTTTGCCCCCATGGTTTTGTTTGCAAATACCCATTAGGATGAATGCTTTGTTTAGTATCCAGCATCCATTTGTATAAACCCTCTATATCATCTGTACGGATGTAAACCTGCCCATAGTTTTCTTTCGGATCTAGTGTTTCGAATAAAAAAAAGTGAATTTGAATATGGTCTTTTTGTACCATCAGGTAATCATTAAAATCGGCGCTCCCAATGTCCTCAAAACCTAATTTATTTACATAAAAGTTTCTGGTAATTGCTTTATTCCGCATGGGCAGTTTTGGATTGATTTCTGTAAGCATATTTTTTTATTTCAAAGATGATGTGTTTTCTCAAAAGTAGCACTTGATCGAAATCAGGAAATTCAATAATTTGCCCTAATCCTGCTTAGTGTTTCGGGCGCTATTTTAAGGTAAGACGCAATCATTTTGACAGGAAAAACCTGTACAATAAGCGGCTTGGCATTTGTAATATAATTATATTTTTGGGCAGGACTTAATGCATTATCGAAAAGATAGGTCCGGTGATTAGTTTGGTCAAAAATCCTTGTGAGGTTTAAAAAAGATTGCGACCTGGCAATCAACTCATGTAGGTTACTTAAACTCAATTCAACTACTTCCGCATCCTCAAATGCTTTAATGGTTGTATGCGATAACTTTTGTTTAATCAAACTTTGGTGATTGTACATCCATTCTTTGGGCAGATGCAGATCAATGATTGTTTCAGTTATATGATCAGACTGAAATTGAAAAAAAGACCCTGATAAGATGAAATAGACAGATTGGCAAATCTCTCCTGGATGCAATACCGTATCGTTTTTCTTTAATGATTTTCGCACTGCCTTTTCTTCAAAAAGAAGCAGATCATGAAATGAAAATGATCCGACACTGGCTAAAATTTCCTGAGCAGACAGCATAAATTAATTATTTCAAAGGATAGGGTATCAAATAACTTATCGATCATCGGTTTTTCTGGTGATTATATACGCAATAATCAAATTTGGAACCCAGCATAACCAGGCAACAACCAGGTAGGCTTTTGTAAAATCACCATAAACCATGGTTAAAATGGGTAGCCAAATCCTTAATGTTACTGCAGCAAAGCAGGCCGCATAACTATAAACCATCATTTTTTGATGATTTTCAATTTCGCCATTTTTAATGTATAAATAAGCTTTTAGGGTAGTGTAAAACCAAATGATGCCTAGACATATAAATCCAGCAGAAGAAATCCATCCACCTGTTGCAAAAAAGCCGATATAAACACCCGCTAGTGCGCTAAGCAGTACTACAACCACATAAACTTTACCCAGTTTTCGGTGTAATGTTATACGCCTACTTCTCATTTTCGTACTAAATTGTGTCCAACCGATAAGAAGGGCAATTCCTCCGAGGATGATATGTGTGTAAAAACCAATATTCCAGAAAGTACTGCTCAACAACTCAACCGATTTTGAACTTAATAACCCAAATCTTCTATCGATGAAAAAGTAAATCATTGGATAGAGTCCAATCAGCAATGCAAAAGTTGCAAATAAAATCCATAATCCTTTTTTCACCATAAAAGTTCTTTTGCTTTATACTAAGCTAGTTAATTTTCAAGAACTAAATCAATTTCTTTTGCAGCATAAATTCTTTGGCATTGGCAAAACTGAGGAATAGCTCATCAGCGATTTTTAGTTTTTGATGTGCACGAACATTATTCTGTATAGCGTAACAGGTAATGCCTGCAGCCATGGCCGATTTAACACCATTTAGAGTGTCTTCAAAAATAATGCACTCCTCTTTCGCTATACCCAATCGCTCCACACAGAGGTTGTAACTTTCGGGATCAGGTTTCGATTTACTTACATCTGTACGGGTAATAAACAAACTGAAAAATTTAGCCAAACCATTACGCTCAAAAACAGCTTCAACATCAATTTTAGGACTGGCCGTAACCACCGCAAGCGTAAGTCCTTTTTCGTAAAAAAACTGTACAAATTCTAAGGCATAAGGCATTAGCTCAATATCAGTTGTTCTAAAACCGTTAAAAGTTATCTTTTCTCTTCTATCAATAAAGCCTACTAAATCTTCATCAATTTTATAGCGGTCTATAATGGTTTTTGCATTTGTTGGCAGCGGAATCCCCGCATAATAACTTAGCCAATCCTTAAATTCGATATGAACATTGTAGGGTTGCAAGAAAGTATTCCAACAATCATAATGAAACTTTTCAGAATCAATTAATGTACCATCTAAATCGAAAAGCAGGGCCTTTATATTACTCATTATAAATTTTTAACTGATTTGGTTTATGGAATAATCTCAAAAAGGAAAAACTGTTGCACCTGAGATTTTCCGAAATTATTATCTACACAAAATATTAAAGAATGGTGTCCGTTTGCAAGTTTTGGTCCAAAAGTTACACCTTCAAAATTATCGATGTGCCTGCTTAAGGTATCGAAATCGAAAAGCAGTTTTTTGGTTAATGGCATCGGCGGATTCTTAAGGAATGATGCATTATCAATTTCATTCTCTGCACCATACAGATCAACCAGGTACAGTTTTAAAAAAGTATGGTCATCGTGCCCCTTTGCCCAGGCCCTCTCCATTACCAGAAGCGTATGATTGTTAATGGCCAGTATTTCTGAAATTCCATTTACATTCCAGTCATTATCTACAGTAGGTTTAACAGGTAATGCGCCAAGGTTATAAGCATATTGTGCAACATTCTTTTGAGTCGCCACATCAAACTTTAAAATCCGTGTTAAAGCTTTATCATATTCATAAGCTGCCTGAGGACCATCCTGGTAAAGTGGTTCTTCTAAGCTGGCATATAATGTTTTGTAATCATCAGCATAAGTTAAGCCTTCAAACAATGCATTTTTTCGCGGACCACTCTCTGTTTTGGTGAAGTGAAAACCTTTTGGCAGCGGAATGGTATCTAAAAATTTTCCCGTTGTAGAAATAAAAGTTAAACTGGGTTGAACAATCGTCGTATCACCATTTTTAAATAGCCTTTCACCTTCGCTGCTCCAGACTAATTGTTTGGTAGCCGGATTGTAACGAACGGACTCTCCATCTGGCTTCACCCTTTTATCGGTACCATATTTGGGATATTGTTTTCCGTTTTCCTGTAAAAGATAGGTAACTCCTGTGATCCGGATGGTATCAATTTTATTTTCTTTTACATCAATCTGAGCGGTGTAAATTCTCGCCGGACTAAATTGCGAGGGATCATCACTGATCAGGTAGTACTGGTTTTGTACTGCATCATAGTCAATCCCCGATAAGCCGCCCACCACCGAATTTTGGAAATTTAAGTTTAAAGGCATCACGTATTCATGCAGGAATTTAACCGACGAAATACTCGTTTCTACTTGCTTAACCGCAGCATATTTTGTTACCGAGCAGGAGGAGAGTACAATAGCAAAAAGCGCATAAACAAAGAAGAATTGGCGTATGGGTTTCAAATTGAAATGTTTAGGTTGCAAAAATATGTTTTTTTGATGCAACAATTGATAGTTTTTGCCACCGAGGCTCAGATTAGCACGGAATAATACAGTCCTGGATAAGGTAATGGCTACAAAAATATCTCCGTGCCGATCCGTGTATCCGTGGCTAAAAAAAGTCGGATGGCAACAACCGACTTGACATTTAAATCTTAAATCCTTAATGATAAAAAACAAACCTCACCATTAAGAAATAAAAAATGCTGGTCATGCTTTAAAATGGCCAGCACTTATATTGATAAATCGCATTAAAACAACTTACCAATTACACGGTAAGTGATGTTCGTTCCGTCTACAATTTCTTCATAGTACACATCGTCAGGTGAAACAAAATATTTTTCGTCTTTAATCGTAACCTCTCTGCAGCCTTCTGGCAATTGATTAATAATATCACCGATGTTATGCGTATCAGCCGACCCATCTGTTGTATTTAAAACACCATCTTTTCCGGCAACCACATAAACTGTTTTACCATCAGCATTTTCTTTTTGTGTATAGTAAACACCTTTATATTCGTAATATTCAATCCCATTAATGGTTACCTGATTGGCATCAGATGGTAAATTCGGAACTTCAGCACCAACCGGTGGCGTTACCACTTCATATTGATCGTTATTTTGTTGATAAAACAATCCACCAGAATAATAAAACTGGGTTGGGCCATACCAGAATGGATAATAGCCATAAGGCAGCACGCTAATCCTGAAACCTAAAAACGGCCTGTAAAAATTGTAATAACTGTAGTAGGGCCTGTAATAGGGTCTTCCGTAACCAAATCTGTAACCATAACCCGGTCTACCATATCCCGGACGATAACCTGGTCGATTATAACCATAACTTGGTCTGCCAGAACGAATACCCGCAGAAAAACCACCTCTACCAGGCGCGCGCATAGATGGCTGACGTGAAATGGAACCACCACCTCTTGATGAGCCGATTGAGCCCGATCTGCCTCCGCCGAAAGAACCACCGCCACTCCTACTTGGCCGCTGTGCAGAAACACTTTCGATACTTAAGGTTGCTATCATCGCTGCTGCAGCGAAAACAACCAATCCTTTATTTAATAACCTGTTCATTTTTTTGTGTTTAATTCGATTATCAATATGACGGTTAAAATTCTTAAAAGATTATCCCTTAACAAGATTTAACTAAATTTTGATAAAGTGATGACGAAGGGTAGATTTTATTCCCCAAAACACATCGCCCATCTTTACTAACAAACCTTTTACGCGCTATATTTTTCTTATCAATCGTTAATCACCTATATTTAGATTTTATTCCTAAAACTAGCTTAAATGAACCTTAACAGAATTTTCAGTCTTTTATTTTGCCTGTTTATTTCTAATGAATTAATGGCTCAACAAACCGATTCGGCTTATGTGAGAGAAAACTACACTAAAATAGAACGCCAGATCCCGATGCGCGATGGCATTAAGTTATTTACTTCCATTTATATACCCAAAAATCAATCCAAAAAATATCCATTTTTAATCAACCGTACACCTTACACTGTTGCCCCTTATGGCGAGGATAAATATAAGCTTAGCCTCGGCAATTTCCCGGCTATGATGCGCGAGGGCTTTATTTTTGTGTACCAGGATGTACGCGGCCGCTGGATGAGTGAGGGGACTTTTGCAGATATCCGCCCTCAATTGAACGGTAAGAAATCTAAAACGGCTATTGATGAGAGTACAGATACTTATGATACCATTGAGTGGTTAATAAAAAATGTAAAGGGCAATAACGGAAATGCCGGGATTTATGGGATTTCTTACCCTGGTTTTTATTCTACCACATCATTGCCAAATGCGCACCCCGCTTTAAAAGCCGTATCGCCACAGGCTCCCGTTACCGATTGGTATCTAGGTGATGATTTTCACCACCGCGGCACTTTGTTTTTAATGGATGCTTTCAGTTTTATGGGCAGTTTTGGTGTGCCAAGGCCTAAACCGATTACACCTGATAAAGGCCCTAAAGGTTTTCAGTTCCCTATTCAGGACAATTACCGTTTCTACTTAGAAGCAGGGTCAGTTAAAAATTTAAAAGACAGTTATTTTGCAGACAGCATTAAATTCTGGAACGATTTATTTAAACATCCAAATTTAGATACCTTCTGGAAATCGCGTTTAATTACGCCACATTTAACCAATGTAAAACCAGCCGTAATGGTGGTGGGTGGTTTTTTCGATGCTGAAGATGCTTATGGTACCTTTGCCACTTACAAAGCCATCGAGAAACAAAATCCTGGCGCTAATAATATCCTTGTAGCTGGTCCATGGTTTCATGGCGGCTGGGTGCGCAGTGATGGCTCTTACCTTGGCGACATCAACTTTGGCAAAACCACCAGTATCGATTATCAGCAAGAGTATGAACTGCCTTTTTTTAAACATTATTTAAAAGGCGAAGGCGATTTTAAACCTTCAGAAGCCAGTATATTTGTAACCGGTAGTAACGAATGGAAAAAATTTAACACCTGGCCGCCACAAGACGTAGAAACCAAAAATTTGTATTTACAGCCAAACGGAAAGCTCAGTTTCGAAAAGGTAGGCAGAACCGATAGCTGGGATGAATATGTAAGCGATCCGAATAACCCTGTACCTTACCAGGATGGTGTTCAAGCCAGACGTACCCGCGAGTACATGATAGATGATCAGCGTTTTGCTGCCCGCCGCCCAGATGTTAAAACTTATCAAACTGATGCCTTAACAGAAGACATCACCCTAACCGGACCAGTGTTGGCCAATCTTGTGGTTTCTACCACAGGAACAGATGCCGATTATGTGGTAAAACTGATCGATGTTTATCCCGAAGATGCACCAAACCCGGTACCAAACCCTAAAAACTTAATTATGGGCGGTTACGAGATGTTGGTACGTGGTGAAATTATGCGTGGCAAATACCGCAACAGTTTCGAAGAACCTGAGCCTTTTATTCCTGGTGCCATCACCAAAGTAAACTATCCGCTGCCAGATATCGCGCATACCTTTAAAAAAGGCCATAAAATCATGATCCAGATTCAAAATTCATGGTTCCCTTTGGCTGACCGCAATCCGCAGAAATTTATGGATATTTACCAGGCAGAACCACAGGATTTCCAGAAAGCAACACATAAAATTTACCACGATGTGCATAACAGCTCATTTATTACCGTTTCGGTGTTGAAATAAAATGTTCAGCGCGTCGCTGTGCGGTTCGTCATTTCCAACTTGATTGGGAATCTTAATGCATTACGATTCACGCCTGCGCGGGAATGACGCTTAACATTAAAACAAATTCTTAGTTTATTATTAAAAAATGAAATACTTTAAATTCATCATCATCCTGCTTTCGGCCTCTTCAGCTTTTGCCCAAAGTGATGCAGGATATCCAAAAACAAATTACACCAAAAAAGAAGTGTACATCCCCATGCGAGATGGCACCAAACTTTTTACGTCCATTTATACCCCCAAGGATGCATCAAAGAATAAAAAATATCCGATGATGATACAGCGCACCTGTTATAGTGTTGCCCCTTACGGAGAAGATAAATTTCCGGCACGTTTAGGCCCATCCGAACTGATGATGAAAGAAGGTTATATTGTGGTGATGCAGGACGTACGCGGCCGCTGGAAAAGCGAAGGTACCTGGACTAACATGACACCTGTAATCGACAATAAAAAAACGAAGAAAGATGTGGACGAAGGTTCTGATACTTATGATACGATTGATTGGTTGGTTAAAAATGTGGCCAATAATAATGGTAAAGTGGGTCAATGGGGTATTTCCTATCCAGGGTTTTATACCGCAGCCGGAATTCTAAGTAATCACCCTGCATTAAAGGCATCATCACCACAGGCCCCCATTTCCGATTTCTTTTTTGACGATTTCCACCACAATGGATCTTTTCTGCAAAGTTATTTCTTTACTTTTCCAGTATTTGGTGTGCAGAAAACAGATACGACTTCAAAACCTTGGTATAACAACCAAATGATTTTGCCGAAAACAAAAGATGGTTATCAGTTTGCGCTAGACCTTGGTCCATTGACCAACGCTGATCAGTATTATAAAAATAATTTCTTCTGGCAGGAAACCGTTAATCATCCAAACTACGATGAGTTTTGGCAAAAACGCGGACTGCTAAAACATTATAATACTGTTAAACCAGCAGTAATGGTAGTAGGTGGCTGGTACGATGCAGAAGATTTATCCGGACCGTTAAACATTTACAAAACCATCGAAAAGAAAAATCCCAATGCTTATAATACCATCGTGATGGGCCCATTTGGACATGGCAGATGGAGCCGCGAAACCGGTCATACCATGCATAGCAATGTGTATTTTGGCGATAGCATTGCTACTTTTTACCAGAAAGAAATCGAAGCTAAGTTTTTTAACCATTTCTTAAAAGGTAATGGAGATAAAAATTCTGGCCTGCCAGAAGCGTACATGTTCGATACCGGAAAAAAACAATGGGAAACCTTTAGCAAATGGCCAACAGAAAAAGCAAGCAAACAAAAACTATACCTCGGTGCAGATGGTAAATTAAGCATGACAGCTCCATCAGTACCTGGCTCAGTAAATTATATTAGCGATCCTTTAAAACCGGTTCCCTATACAGAAGATTTAACCACAACATTAGGTTTTACCCCGCATAATTATATGAGCGAAGATCAGCGTTTTGCAGGCAGAAGACCAGATGTATTAGTGTATCAAACCGATGTATTAGATAACAACATTACATTGGGTGGCGAAATCATGTCGCATCTTAAAATTGCCACTACCGGCACCGATGCCGATTTTATTGTTAAGCTGATCGATGTATATCCAGCCGATGAGCCAAACAATCCTTATATGCCAAATAAGAACATTACCTTGAGCAATTACTGGCAAATGGTACGTTCGGAAGTAATGCCAGCCCGTTTCCGTAATAGTTTTGAAAAACCAGAGGCCTTGGTGATCAATCAAAAAACAGACGTAAACTTCAAATTACAAGACGTATTGCACACCTTTAAAAAAGGGCACAGGATTATGATACAGGTGCAGAGCACAGCTTTTCCGTTATTTGCCCGTAATCCACAAAAATTTGTAGAAAACCCTTATAAAGCAACTGAAGCAGACTACATTAAAGCCACACAAACTGTTTTTAACGATAGTTTTATCGAAGTTGACGTGATAAAATAAGCTCACGCTCGTTTCCAAACGAGCGTGCAATAATTAATCGTTTTTAACGATTCATAAACAAATTAAAATATATCGCCCCGGTTGGTGTCTCTAAAAACCAAAGGCGTTGATCAACCAATAAACAAATGAAAAAACTATTTATTCTTTTTGCTCTGGCGTTCAGCATTCCAACTATACAGGCGCAAATGCTGGCCAAAAACCAGGTAAATTCACGGGCTGACAGTCTCCGTGGAACACTTACTCCCCTCCGTAGCTGCTATGACATTAACTATTACCATTTAGACGTAAAAATTGATATCGATCAGAAATCCATCGCCGGAAGTAACAAATTTGCCTTTACCGCTACGCAGGATTTTACTAAGCTGCAGTTTGATCTTTTTGATAACCTCAAAGTAGAAAGAGTAGTGTACAAGGGTACCGATCTACCTTTCACAAGGGAATACAATGCTGTTTTTGTAACCTTCCCCAAAGCAATTAAAAAGGGAAGTAAGGATAAATTCACGGTTTTTTACTCAGGTAACCCGACCGTAGCCAAAACTCCACCTTGGGATGGTGGCTTTATTTTCAAAAAAGATGCTGCAGGCAATCCATTTGTCTCAGTAGCTTGTCAAGGGCTTGGTGCAAGTGTATGGTGGCCCAATAAAGATCATCAGAGCGATGAGGTAGACAGTATGCTAATCAGCATTACTGTTCCTAAAACTTTACAAGAAATATCTAACGGAAGACTAAGAAATACGGTAGACAAACCCGATGGTTACAAACAATACAATTGGTTTGTTGCCAACCCCATTAACAACTACGATGTAACCTTTTACATTGGCAAATACGCACATTGGCAGGATAGTTATGATGGCGAAAACGGCAAACTCAGTATCGATTATTGGGCACTACAAACGGATAGCGCCAAAGCCCGCCCGCATTGGGATGCCGATGTTAAACCCATGCTTAAATGTTTCGAATACTGGTTTGGCCCTTACCCTTGGTACAAAGATGGCTACAAACTGGTTCAGGCACCACATTTAGGTATGGAACATCAAAGTGCAGTAGCTTATGGAAATCAGTTTAAACCAGGTTATCTGGGTAAAGATTTAAGCGGTACTGGTCATGGCTTGAAATGGGATTTCATTACCATCCACGAAAGCGGCCACGAATGGTTCGGGAATAGTATTACCTCAAAAGATATCGCCGATATGTGGATTCACGAAGGTTTTACCAATTATTCAGAGGTGTTGTTTACTGAATGTACCGAAAGCAAAACTGCAGCTGACGAATATGTAATCGGATTGCAGAGAATCATCAGTAATGACATGCCTGTAATCGGTGCTTATGGCGTAAATAAAGAAGGCTCTGGCGATATGTATCCAAAAGGCGCAAATCTGGTCAGTATCATCCGTCAGCTCATTAATAACGACGAAAAATTCAGACAGATTTTGCGTGGACTGGGCAAAACATTCTATCACAAAACCGTAACCACCACCGAGATCGAAAATTACATCGCCAAACAAAGCGGACTTAAATTAGATAAAGTTTTTGATCAGTATCTCCGTTACACAAAGCCCCCTGTTCTGGAATATGAGATCAAAAATGGTATTTTATCCTACCGTTGGCTAACCGATGTTAAAGGTTTCGATATGCCTGTACGCGTAACCTTAAAAACCGGTGCTTATACTTTAATTAGACCAACAAACGATTGGAAAACCATAAAAGTTGATTCCAGTATAAATACCAATAATTTTAAACACGATCCGCTTTTTTATATTAACCTTAAGAAAGGGTAATCTCCGTCCAGACTTACGAAGTTTCCCTGGGCCCATAGCTCGGCTAATTTCGCAAGTTGGCCACCAAAGATAATTTTCAACTTGTGCAACTTTTCTTAAAAACAACCGTCTTATAAGAAAAAGCTCATCATTTATCTAAAAAATAAAATCTACAATCATGAAAAAAGTATTTGCAATATTATTGGCATCCCTAACACTAAGTTTTAGCATTAGTGCAATTGCAAAAGATCAGATCAGCATTAACTCTATAAAAAATAACAGTGATGAAAGAGAAGTAAAAAACTTTAACGGCGTTGCTGCAGCAGGCCCAATAAACGTAATTGTAACTTTGGGAAATAGCGAAAGTTGCCGACTCGAAGGCGATGCAGATGCATTAGCCTCGATTGTTACCGAAGTAAAAGGCCGCGTTTTGGTTATCCGTCCACAAACCAGCATTACCAGCTGGACCAGAAAATACGAAGGTAAAAAAATCACAGCTTATGTATCAGCCAGAGAATTAGCGAGTTTAACAGTTAGCGGTGATGGAAGCTTAACCGTAAACGGAAAAATCAGTACGGGTAGCCTAACCACAACCGTAAGCGGTTCAGGAAGCATTAAAGCAGCAGCAGATGTAGATAATTATAGTGGTGTAATCAGTGGATCAGGTTCAATAAACATTACAGGAGGCGCAGACCATGCAAAAGTGGTGATCAGCAGCTCAGGTACTTTTTCAGGTAAATCTTTTTCTACAAAAACATTAACCAGTACCATTAGTGGATCAGGAACTGTAAATATTGCAGTGAGCGATAGCATCAGAGCGGTGATCAGCGGATCAGGAAACGTAAATTATTCGGGTAATCCAACTGTAGATAAAACCGTTATTGGCTCAGGCGGCGTAAGAAAAATATAAATTCAGATTCATCATCGTACAAGGAAACGTCCCGGAGAAATTCGGGGCGTTTTTTTAAATATCCCTTTTAGCTCATATGCCCCGGCCTTGGCCCATGTTTTCAATATCCATCATTGCAAACCCTAAATATGAATTACTGCGCTGCCCTCCCAGCCCCGGTTGAAGTGGTACCCTGCAACGACCGAGGTAAAGAGGATTGAAGCGTACAAGCTAAAAAGGGAAGAAACATAGTGTTATTCACAAACCCCTGCGCTCAAAAAATGTTTTCTTTAGCACACAAAAAACATATCGATCTGTTTTTGCTTTGAAACAATTATCTTCGTTTATATACACCTTCCCCATGAAAAAAATAGTATTAGCTGTTTTATTGATCAGCATGATCAACTTCGCCTATGCGCAGCAACAAACGCTCGATAAAAAATACCGCCCGGTAGTTACCGGTTTTATCAACGTTGTTAAAAGCGGAAATATAGAAAAGCTGAGTAGCAAAATCAAGTACCCTTTAAAACGGACCTATCCTATTCCCCCCATTAAAAATAAACAGGAATTTGTTAAGCGGTATAAAGAAGTTTTTGATGGTAATTTAACCAAAAAGATCGTTAACTCTAAAGTAGAAACCGATTGGAACGATGTTGGCTGGCGCGGCATTATGTTATTAAATGGCGAATTATGGCTTGATACTGATGGTAAATTAATTGCAGTTAACCACCAATCGAGGCTCGAAGCCAAAGAACAGGCAAGATTGATAAATATTGAAAAAAGCAGCGTTCATCCCTCAATCCGCAATTTTGCACAACCGGTCCTTGTTTTCGAAACCGCCCAGTACCGGATCAGGATTGATGACCTTGGTAATGACAATTACCGCTATGCCTCATGGCCGATAAAAAGTAAAATAAGCGATAAGCCCAAATTAATTTTAACCAACGGCAAATTTACACCTGATGGAAGTGGCGGAAACCATAATTACCAATTTAAAAGCGGCGATTACCTGTACACCTGTTTCATTAATGTGATTGGAGAAGAAAGTACGCCGCCAGCTCAATTGGTGATCAGTAAAGCTGGAAAAGAAATTTTATCACAACCTGCGAAAAAAATCGCTCCTTAATTGCAATAGATGCTTACTGAAACACTGAAAAAACTTTTTAACCGGGATCTTACCAAGTTGAAATCCGAAATCGAATCTTACCAAAATGAGGCAAATCTTTGGCGTACAGATTATAATATTGCAAATTCGGCCGGGAACCTTTGTCTGCACCTCGTAGGTAACCTGAATACCTACATTGGTGCAACTTTAGGTGGTACCGATTATATCCGTAACCGCGAACTGGAATTTTCTTTAAAAGATATTCCAAAACAAGAGCTGATTAAAATGATTGAAGCAACCATCACCGTTGTTGGCGAAACTTTGGAGCAGGTAAGTCAGGAGCAGATGGATAATGAGTATCCGATATTGGTATTTGAAGGAAAAACCTCTACCGAATTTTTCCTCGTTCACCTCACTACACATCTATCTTATCACCTGGGGCAGATTAATTACCACAGAAGGTTATTGGATAGGGAATAGAGGGCAAGCTTGAGGCGATCTATCAATTATCACCATTACGACCCCTAAGATTCGGGAAGAAATCTTTAAATTGCGCTAAAATATTCCTCCTTTTGCTGTAGATCCTAATGCATTAGCACAATGAAACTTCCGTGCTTTTCTGTGTTTCCGTGGCTATCATATAAAGAAAAATCATGCATTTTAAACAAAAATGGAGGCCTAAGCCTCCTTTAATATTTTTTAAAACTGAACCCCTATTAACCACATATTTTCGATGTAATTAATTTTTTGGCTTGCTTTGTCGTATTCATCCCAGCCCGTGGTGTGCACATTGGTTAAATTGGTTGCCCCAAACTTGGTGGTATTTTGAAGGTAAACATTTTTCCAAACGTAAAACTTAAGCCCGATTTTAGCCGAAACACCATAGCCAGAAATATTCCAGTGATTGTTTCTGCCCAGGCCAAACAAACGCACATCAGAGCGTGGCACCATAATTCCACCGCCTAACCCCGTTTCTAAAGTCAATGAAGTATTTCCACTGGGTGCTACCCAGATATCATCATAACGCTCCACCTCGATATTGGCATAGTTAAAACCATCAGTATGCTCGTAAGTAAGCATGCTTTCTTTAACATTTATACTTTGACCGTTATAATCACCGGCCAATGCGCCGGTAGGAACATTCTCAGGGGTAATATTAGACCCAATATGCCCGGTAATGGCAACAGTTTGTGGAATATCCATTACATATTTCATGTGGTCCCAGCCAATAGAAACACTATAGTTATCTTTGATAAAATACCCTACACGGATATTATACTGTGGTACAGTGATCAATCCCGGGTTTAAATAGTCCCAGCTTAATTTCGATTGCCGATCATGTGCAACAACATCTTTTAAAGTAAAATCGTAGTTCGGTCCCTGAAACCTGATATCGCTCTTACCGTACCAGGAACTGTTATATCCCCAGTGGAAAAAAAAATCTCCTTTACGCGAAAATTTTCTTTTATGCTCTGGGTTAAATAAGCTTTTCGAAGTTGGTGTGTGGTCTGTTGTTGAGCTTTGAACCTCTTGTGCCTGCATCCGCTTGCCAAACAAGAGTGCTAAAAATAGAATGGTAATTTTTTTCACGCGGCAAATTGAGTAAAAAGACCAATCATTTACAACATCTTTAACATTTGCCAAGCTTTAGGATACAAAAAATGACTTTAAATCATTAAAACCTGTTGTAAACTGCCAACTGGATAATGTTATTAACCGTATTGTTGCTTATTCCATGAGAAGCCTGGTTCATATAGCCAGCTTCAAGATCAAAATTTTTCGAAAAGCGGTATCCCACAGCAAGATAGGCCCTGTTTTGGTCGAACACGCTATTATTAAGTTTGCTTTTGTTCTGAAGATTTAAAAAAATCTCATTCTGCAGGGCCACAAAAACGCCTTTGGTGAAAGTAGGCTGTGTCTTTTGTAGTGGTTGGATTAATCTGAAAAAATAGCGGAACCTTTGCGAAAAAAGGTTATCGTTATTTAACCTTTCGATAAAACGCTGTTCCAACCTAAACCTGTGACTGGCAAATACCGAACTAATTTTATGGTTGTAGATATACTGTTCAAAAATGCGGTGCTCATTTAAAGAAATATTATTTGAACCAATTAACCTTTGCTGTGTGGTTTGCCACAAATAGCCCAGCGCAACATTGCTTTTATCATTAATAAAATATTGCACCGCGGGACGAACCAAAGTATTGCGCACATAACCCCAATCATCGGCAGAACGGATCTGAAGATCGAACTGTAATCCCCACTTATCATTAAATTTAGTATTGTTTAAAAACATAAACCAACCCGAATTCTGGTATTGGGTTTGTGCATATAGCTTTCCTGATGCCATGATGAGAATCATCGCGGCAAATAATAATATTTTTTTCATAAAAAGATAAACCGGTTTTATCTGTGTGGCGCTAAATTAATAGAATTATAGCAAAATTAAGGAAGAGTTGTTAAATAGTTAAAAAGTCGGAAATCCGGGATCCGAAGTCTTGAGTCCTAAGTCTAATCCAATAAAATCTATATACCCAGCTTTGTGTTCTTTGCCCTTTTGTGGTTAATTAGTCCGAAGAGCAATTGTCGATAATCATACTTAGTAATACCAGCCCTGTGTTCTCTGTGCCTTTTCTCCATTACTTCCATGTTAAAAAATGACACCAATCTTATCTGCTTCTTTGCGAAGACCTTTGCGATCATTGCGGTTAAAAACAAATTTCATTTAACGTTAAGCGATTAAAAATTTATCTTCGTTAAAGATTTGAGCATTAAGACATCTTAAGTTGCACTTATTTTAACATTACAAAACGTAAAATAGAACAAAAATGATTATCGAACCTAGAATGAGGGGCTTTATCTGTTTAACCGCACACCCTGATGGTTGCGCACAAAACGTAAAGAATCAAATTGAATATGTAAAANCAAAAGGAGCTATAGATGGTCCTAAAAAAGTATTGGTAATTGGCGCTTCAACTGGTTTCGGTTTAGCTTCACGTATTGCTGCCGCTTATGGATCAGGTGCTTCTACCATTGGCGTATTTTTCGAAAAAGCACCTTCTGAGGGCAAAACTGCTTCACCAGGTTGGTACAATAGTGCAGCTTTTGAAAAAGAAGCCCATGCCGCTGGATTATATGCAAAAAGCATCAACGGCGATGCCTTCTCAAAAGAAATCAAAGAAAAAACCATCGAACTGATTAAAGCTGACCTTGGTCAGGTTGATTTAGTGATTTATAGTTTGGCTTCTCCGGTAAGAAAACATCCTGATACCGAAGTATTACACCGTTCTACTTTGAAACCTATCGGCGGCACCTATACCAACAAAACTGTCGATTTCCATACCGGTAATGTTTCTGAAATTTCTATCGAGCCCGCTACCGAAGAAGATATTGCCAATACAGTTGCCGTAATGGGCGGCGAAGACTGGTCAATGTGGATTGATGCCCTTAAGGCTGAAAATTTACTGGCCGACGGTGCAACCACTGTAGCGTATTCTTATATCGGCCCTGCTTTAACCGAACCGGTTTACCGCAAAGGCACCATTGGAAGAGCTAAAGATGATTTAGAAGCAACCGCTTTCACAATCAGCGATAAATTAAAAGATATTGATGGCAAAGCTTATGTATCGGTTAATAAAGCATTGGTTACCCAGGCCAGCTCGGCTATTCCGGTAATTCCTTTATACATCTCATTATTGTATAAAGTAATGAAGGCGGAAGGCGTTCATGAAGGTACTATCGAGCAAATCCAACGTTTATATGCTGACCGCTTATATACCGGCAATCCTGTTCCTGTTGATGAAAAAGGAAGAATCAGAATCGACGATTGGGAAATGCGTGAGGATATCCAGGTTAAAGTTGCAGAACTCTGGAAAGAAGCTACTACCGAAACTTTACCAGCGATAGGTGATTTACCAGGTTACAGATCCGATTTCTTAAGCCTGTTCGGTTTTGAAATTGATAAAGTAGACTATCAAAAAGATGCACAGGAAGTAGTGGAAATTGAAGGTTTAGTAAATTAAATAAATAATTCATAAAAGATTCGTTATTCCCAACCTGATTGGGAATCGTAGTGCAAGAAGCTTTAAGATTTCCCACGTGCGTGGAAAATGACGAATTTTAAAATACACTTACACACGGCTGGCCACAAAGCCAGCCGTTTTTATTCGCTGATAAAATGAATTTCGATTTACAGCCCACACTAGAAAACGATTTAATTAAAGTAGTACCATTAAAAGAGTCTGACTTCGAAGCCCTTTTTGAAGTAGCTTCCGATCCGTTAATCTGGGAACAACACCCCAACAGAGACCGTTATAAGAGAGGCGTTTTCGAAAATTTCTTTAAGGGCGCAATGGAATCGAAGGGAGCTTTTATTGTATATGAAAAAGAAACCAACAAAATTGTAGGCAGCTCGCGCTATTATGAGCTAAACGAAGCAGACAGTTCGGTAGCGGTTGGCTATACCTTTATTGCACGGGAATTTTGGGGCAAAGGACATAACGGTGCTTTAAAAACATTAATGGTTGATTATGCATTTCAATTTGTAAATAAAGTAATATTGCACATCGGCGCAACGAATTTTCGTTCGCAAAAAGCATCAGAAAAGCTCGGAGCAGTTAAAATTTCCGAAATTGAGGTGGCTTACTTTGGTGAACCGGTAAAATGGAATTTTGTATACCAGATCGATAAGGTTAACTGGGAAACAATGCGTTAAAATTTAGCCACACATTTACACAGATGTTATTATCTTATCTGTGTTCATCCACTTCATCTATGGAAAAAAACTAGCGACAGTAAATACACTTAAATTAGAAAAAATAATTCCGTGTAAATCTGTGCTTCCGTGGCAAACACATTTATAAATCAGCTGTGTTTTGCACCCAAATGACAAGAGCATCACCGAATAAAATCGTGTTTATCCTTAAGTATTGTTATCTTTGTATAATTCTCCATTCCACTCACCTTTCAAAACAAAACAATTAAATAAAATATGGCTAAATCTCAGGCAACATACAGTAAAAAAGAGAACGAAAAAAAACGATTAAAAAAACAAA
>Ga0065714_10064442_pt1 | contig 97840 bp, 166 predicted proteins | sample MisRhiReplicate2_FD_59101 | JGI IMG/M metagenome (GOLD analysis project Ga0065714, IMG submission 59101) | Miscanthus rhizosphere microbial communities from Kellogg Biological Station, MSU, sample Rhizosphere Soil Replicate 2: eDNA_1 v2... | ecosystem: Host-associated > Plants > Roots >...
CCATTCTTTCGTCCAGTGGCTCATACTAGCGTGGCTCATACTAGCTTGCCAACGAGGCAGATAGTGAGGACACATGCAGCGAAGGTGTTTGCAACCCACGCCTTGTTGCTTTCAGAGCAGGCCAGAGCCATGTTCGCTACCCACAACATACACATTACTGCTACCATGAAAAATCCTCCCGCACCGTTGATGATGGGGAGGATTCTATAGGAGGGCAATCTCTCTGTCAATAGCTTATCGGAATAAATTCCTCATTGGCAAAGCTCGCACATTTCTACACGAGAAATACGGCCACTGTTCCGCATCGAATAGATGTAATAAAGGGAAAGGATTCCCTCATCTTCGAAGCACATGCGGTGAATCTTGCCGATATACCACTCAGGGTCATTCGACGTGAAGTACAGGTTAATGCTCTGTGCTTGGTCGATGTAGCGTTGACGTTGCGAGCAGAGACGGATGTAGTCTTCCATTGGAATCTCGAAGCCTGTCCGTAGGGCAGCCTTCTCTTCTTCGTCCAACCAGTCTACAAACTGTACCGATCCTTTGTCTTTGTTGATTTCCTTGATGCAAGCGTCGAGGTCAAGACCTTTCTCCTTGATCCACTTCAACAACACCTTGTTGACACGGAAGAACTCACCACCAGCAGATTGCTTGGTGAAGACCATCGCAGTGTCCAAGCCAATGCCCTCAGAAGCTCCTGCCATCAACTCAGCGGTCGATTTGGTAGGTGGCATCATCAGACGTGTAGCGTTGCGGATACCGAGCCCCACACAGCCTTCTGGCTCGCCTAATTCGATTGCCAGCCACTCAGTTGCAGCACGGCTATCGGTGTCCAGACCTTTGAAAATCTGTGTGTTCAGGAACATACATTCCATCGACGAAACAGAAATCTTTTCCTGTTGCATCAGAGTGTGCCAGCCCAGTACACCAGAACCCAAAGCACGGAAGTCTTTGGTGAACTTGCGGATACGTGCCATCGCGATCTTGTCCACGCTAGACATAGAGTCCATCGCTTCAATGTATTCGCTGATGTTGCAATCGCTCATGACCTGTCCAATGAAGACCAGATGTTCAGGCCAGCTACGGTACAGCTCAAGGTTGTAGTTCAAGATCACACACGAGAATGTGTAGTCTGTCGAGCTTGGCAAGCAAGTCTCTTGACACAGGTTGGACGCATTCACTCGCAAGCCAAGACGTTTGAAAGCCAAGGCCAAGTGACGGTTCATCTTGTCAATGAATGTGAAGTAGCCCTTACCACGTGGGAGCTTTACCCCGAGGATACGACCAAACTTCGTAGCCATGTCATCGTCTGTTGCCATGCGAGCAATGAAGTCGTCATCGATCAGCCAACCCACGTTGTTACTCTCTGTACGCTCGTACAAGTGTGTTAGAACGCTGTCAAAGTCACCGTGTTGTGGACGGATCGAGTAGGCCAGAGAACCGCGTCTTGCACCCTGTGTAACCTCTTCCATGACGTTGATGAAGTCACGGATGATTGGCATAACTCCAAGCGAACGACCACCACGAGCGAGCAAGTCACCTTCGGCTGGCCAATCGTCAATCGAGTAGCTTGTCCCGTGCGAGTGTTTCGTCAGGATAGCAGCTTCTGTAATCGCGTTGTAGCGGTCGAACAGGTTGTTGCCTACGTTACCACCAGCACAGCTTACAGTAGTACCTCGGCTACGCAAACCACCATTAGCCAAAAGAGGCGTTGACGGCGAGATAAAACCGTCCCACATTGCGAAGAAGAACACGTCTTCCCAGTCACGTCCTTTGGTGTACGGGTTGTCATTCCACCACGACGGGTAATTCTTTGGAGCATGTTGTGCCATCGCCCTTGCAACACTTTGGAATCGGTTGCGTACTGTTTCCCCTTTCCATGAATACCGCTCCATAAAGAGCTGGTATCCGCCTGTTGTGTACCATTCAGGGCAGGAACCGGCAGCCTGAGCTGCCTTCCGTTGTGCCGAGTAATCAATCATTTATATTCCTCCATATTGTTTGCCATGCCTAGAAGTTTGGAATGCAACTGAGCTAACCTCCCTTGCAGATAAACAAATTGGGCACCTCTTTTACAGGTTGCCACATACTGTATCGCGTCGTAAATCACATTGGCTTTGTGTGTCAGCCACTCACTGTGTGCGAGAAGTGAATCTTCGAAACATCCAAGGTGTTCTTTAGTGCCATCGAATCTCCGTCCCTGTGCCCTGAACCGACCGTACTTATAGTGGGTAACACCTATCGGAAGTTCCGTATTACTAGGTCCAAACTTTAAAGATTGGTTGACTTTGTTTGGCATAAATAAACAGTGCTTCCCGTATCTTGCAGTCTCGCCTGTAGTTAGGGAGTGTAAATCCTTGTCCAAGTGCCATTGATTCCCAGCTTCATCTGTCATCTTATAACCAGCCTGTCGTTGACACCATTCTGCAAAGTCTTGGAAATCTTCAAACTCATTTACACACCCTGCATAAGTAGGATATCTTGCCTGTTCAGCTCCGTCTGGATTACAACGAGCTTCAATGTTCAACCAAAGAAGTCCTGCTCTTGTCAGGCATTTTGTACCATCTTGCTGGAAAGAACGGAGCCACAGCCCGTTCTCCCCTTTACGATCTTCATGACCAGAACTATACCGCATCACCCATCCTCCATCCTTGAATGAAACCAGTCTCATCCCAAGCAGACTCGTACTCTTGTCCCATACCCGGAGTGAAGAAGTCCACCATCTTGTATGAATCAGTGCCCAAATCGAACCACGCAGTGATTGGAGAAGTTACACCGGGGAACGGCAAGTCTAGACCAAGGCGTTCAGCGAACTTGTTCAGTCGCACTTTCACGTAATCTTTGAAGTTGTCTTTTGTCATCCCATTCAACGTGTCTTCAATGAAGGCCATGTCGATAATCAGACACTCGTGTGCATAAGCGTATTGAATCGCTTCGTTGATCACCTTCACACGCTTCAAGTCTTCCCGTAGAGGGCGTCCCAGTTCACGGTAGTGTTGGTTGATCGCTTCGGCAGCAGCAAGGCCGTGCAGGTCTTCATCGATAGCACTTTGGTTGGTGCCACGAACTACTACAGGAATCTTGTTGTAACCGTTACTCTGGAACGATTTCAGAATAGCGAAGCTGGCGAACAGCAATGCAGTTTCTGTCATCGAGAAGACAATACACGATAGCAGCTTGTCTTCGCCCGACAACACTTTCTCCAGCCATTCTACACGAGCGGCAAGTTCAGGGTTAGCGGCATAAGCACGGTAGTCTTCGTCTTTGTCCAGACCAAGTTGTACGTTCAGTTGGTTGTAGAAACGAGCGTGTACTTGCAACTCGAAAGCAGCAAATGCAGCAGCCATCGCTTTAACTTCTGGACGCGGGAATACTTTGATGAACAAGTGATTCCAGAATTCTTCGCCTACGATCAGTTCGTACTTGAGGAACAGTTGCAGAACAAACTTTACAGCATGAAGTTGAGCAGGTGTTAGCTCATACAGCAATTGCATACGATCAAGTTCAACTTTCATTTCTGTGTTTGTCCAGAACTGTTTGTCGAATTGTACGTCAGCGAATGCGAAGAACTGCGGATAGACAGTAGCGTAACTGTCTGTGGTTGTCATGATTCGAGTTTTGGCGTCGAAATCAAAAGGAAGGCCGAAGCCTTCCTCCGCCATTGAAGGGAATGCCATTGTCATGCGTGTGATGCCTCGATACTTGCACAGCCAGATGATCGCATCTTGCGAAGATCGTGGCGTAGGTGGATGTCTTTCACAGCTTCGATTTGAGCTTCAATGCTTGCTGCACCAGTTGCCAGCCATGCCTTGTCGATCCGTTCAAAGCCTTCTACACGAATACCAGTGTACTCGATACGGTTGATTGTTCTGTGTGTGCAATGCACCAGCTCATAGCCGAGTGCAATATCCATCCCGTTAGTGAACAGGATAGCTTCGAACAGTTTGGTGTTTTGTGACGCATGTGCGTCCTTGAATCCGTCAACCAGATTCAGGTCATGAAACGAAAGATTGTAGTCAGCCATGATTTACCCCTTGTATTCCCAGCAGGTGTGATCGTCCAGTAACTGACGATGTTGAATGAAGCCAATGAAATTACCACTCCAATAGTTTCCTTTTCTGTCCTTGTGTGTGATTCCTTTGTTTCGGAAGTCAGCATTGCGTTTCATCGGTGTCGCTTGGTGTTCGAACGGTGAAGCGTGTACAGGCTTGCTGTCTACAAGCCGCTGGAAGATGTCCTTGGCCTTTTCAAGCGTATCGTCAAGGCGACGGTAGCTCACTTGGGCACAGCAGCTTGCAGAGATAGCCAGAGCGTCTTCCAGAGGGATGCCACAGTTCTTCAACCAGTATCCAGCTCCAAAGTATGGCACGTGCCAATCGCCCGGTTCCAACAGAACAGCGTTCTCACCTTGCAAAGCTTCCCACATCAAACGTGCCAGCTCCCGAATTTCAGGCTGTGCGTCTTCGTGGTTACGCAGCCAGAAGAAGTTGTCGAGACATGTTGCAGTCATGACAGTCTTCATTGTCTGGAACGGTTCAAGAATCCGATTAGCAATCTGTTTGTGAGCGCCCATCAAATCCATAGCACGTGCTGACATTGCAGCTTCGTATGCAGCTTCTTCCCACATCAGCATAACGTGAGCCATTTCAAACGGCTCCAGCTCCTGCTTGGCTTGCATACCGGGCTGATTCATGCCCCAGTGAATTGGCTTAGCTGGGTTGTCCAGAACAGCTTGAATCATTGCAGCTACGGGAATTGCCCGAGAGCTTGCAGCGTTACGGGAGAACAGGCGGTGCGTCATGAACTCGCCGTGGATAAAACGAGGATACTCCAGTTCCCACGAGACGATATATCTGCCTCTGTAGTCTCTGGAGTAGGCCAGAATTTTTGCAGAGATTGTCATAGTACCGGCATCCAGATGAAGCAATTGATCCAGATCAGTTTCTCGATCATCAGACCATCGAGGGTAAATTCACGTTTGAGATAATTCAGCATTGCTATTCTCCTTGTAGTTAGTTGGGTGGTTATTATACCACCCTATCTTGTTGATGTCTAACGTTATTCTGCTCTTTCTCGCAGCATCAGTTCCAACTGAGCCAGCACACCAAACGCTTCATGAGCCTTGTGCATCAGCTTCGATTCTGGATCAACACGCTCGCCTACAGGCAATCCTTCGAGACGTTGCATGATTGCGTCAGTACGGTGACGACTTGCAGCAGCAGCCAGTTGAATCTCAGCATCCGGTAGGTTCTGCCAGTCGTGATCCTTGTAGCCTTTCGCTGTCTGTGCCCAAGTCATCACCTTAGCGATTTCACGTAGAGCGAGAGGGAAACCATCATCCACCAGTTCAACACGCACCTTACCCACCTTGCGAGTTTCCAGCACAGGACGGAATGTACCGAGAGTGTCAGTGCAACCCGTCTCGACAGTGCTACCAGTCGGAACCAGATCAGCGAACAGTGGTGTAGGTTTCGGTTGCTCAAGAAGAATCCAAACGCCCCGTGCTACATAGTCGTGTACCTGATTGGCAGTGTAGAACGTTTTTCCAGAACCATTTCCAGTGTCTTCCCACGACACAATGCATATTTCTCCCTCTTCTGTGATGACGTATTCTTTACCTGAACGAGAATGGATCACCTTGTAAGTTGTCATTCTGCACTCACCTCCATACGTTCGATGTTTAGTTCTTTTTCGAGGATGGCACAAATACCACGTAAGGCAATGTAGGCTTTAATCAGCTCGCCATCATTCTCAGTGTAGTTATCCATGATGTGTGCCCACAGATCACCAAACACTTGAGCGTCCATTACGTCAGCTCCAGATTGAATATCAGTCATTTCTTTCTCCTTTAACAGATTACGGTGCCCGGAGGCCATTGAATATTTGGTGTCATCCAGCTTGGTTGTTTAAACGGCTGACTTAACACGCGATCAAGAAAGGTTCGGCTGGTCGAGGGGAAACGGGTAAGGGTATCCTCCGTTCAGGCGTTTCTTTCTTAAACACCAAAGCCAGATGATCTTTCACGATCTGCCATTGTGTCAGTGTCAGCATTGCGTTGGGGTTCAATTCAACGAACCCTTGTAACCAGTAAACAAACTGATTCTCATTCATGCGTATTTCTCCTTCAAGTAACGTAGGGATACAGGCATCGGAATACCAAAGCCATCTTCAACTTCGTGCAGGATAGTCAGACCACGGAAATGTGAATTCCCCTGATAGCCTTTGTAAGCTTCATCATGCTCGTAGCAAGCGCCGTTGATTATACCGATTTTGAACTTACCGTCAAGCTGATTATCGCCAATAGCGATATCCAACACTTGCTTGTGACCAACCACGAACGAACTACCGACAGCCTTCAACTGAGCAGCAGCAGTGCCTGCACGTGGACGACCATTCATTGGGTTCATCAGGTAGTGGACGTAGTAGATGCCATCGACTTCTTTTGGCTTGAGAAATGGTTGTACTTCCCAACCATATTGTTCGAGGTTGAGTGTATCAGTTCCTACGAATCCGTCAAGCTCTGGATTGTCGTTTGCCATGCGGTCGAAGCGGGCTTCATGGTTGCCTGTGCAGAAGATCATACGCGGAGCGTAAACTTTCTTGCGGAAGCGACGTTGTTGCTCCTGTAGACGCAGCAGAGGGGCCATCAGGAGGCGCATACCTTCTTGTCCAGCCTCAATATCGGCTACAAGCCGTCTCCCTTCCATAACGCGTTTGCCCTTGTCGTAACTGGACAACGATTCGAAGTCGAAGTGATCGCCAATGTGAACCAGCACGTCAGGACGTTTCTCGACGATGTACTTGCCAACGTGTGTCATGTAGTCCAAACTCACACCCGGTTTGCATTGGGTGTCAGCGATGATCATGTGTGTTTTGCCAAGGCTACTCATTCTGTTCTCCTTCTAGACTAGTGTAATTTTGATGTCGTTGAATGCGTCAACAGAGATACAGACAACTAAGTCGCCCAATTCTTCTCGGAATGCGTTCTGGATTCGATCTTCAAACTGGTGAATGCCAGCTTTAGTTGTTTGGATTTTTGCACCGAGTGCGATAACGTCGAACGCATATCTTTCTACTGTACGTTGTAAATCACTCATTTCGTTCTCTCCTTCAATATGTTGACGATCTGTTCTCTCCGTCCTTTGGCAGTTTTTGCAGGGAAATCACATCCCCGTCCATTCTCTGTGATCCACAGTCTTACCTTCGCGACAGGTAGCTTGCAGATTGCAATAGCTTCCTTCTCGATCAGGGCGTCTTGTACGGACATTCCAGAGCGTTCAGCGTATGTTTTCGCTTTGTGGCAGGCTTTGCAAATCAGGCCGAGGTCTTTATTAGACACGCAGACAATACCCTCTACAAACGACTGGAGGTCTTCCAGCTTTCGTAGTGAGTGTTCTCCAGTTAGGTGATCCACTTCCATATCTTTCAATGCGAAGTCTTTACCACACTGGTAGCAGTTACCGCCCCAAACCAGAGGGAATCTTGTGCGATTCTTCTCCACAGGGTTGACAACACGCTTTCTGTTTGCTTTCAGAAACTCTAGCTTGATTGGGCTCTTGTTCCATAAAGAGCGACGTATGCCGCCCCGTACATAGGACAAGAACGCAGACTCTGTTTTCCAGATATGGCTGTGTTCTTCCCAAGGCTTATCCATGATTTGCGAACTCCCCATGGTGCCGGGAGCGAAATTCTACCACTACCTTAGCAGCTTCGTCAACCGATTCGAATAATCCTAAATAGTGTATCTTGCCGAAATGGGAACATTGAGCTACCCACTTCCCGTTGGCTGCTTTCCAGCTAACGCCTTTAACCCCTGACTTATTGTCTTTCCGTTTCGAGGCGTTATCTGCATTACCCTTCCTTGTTGCTAATCTGAGATTTCCAATACGGTTGTTTGTAGTGTCACAGTCTATGTGATCCACCAACGAAACAGGATACTCTCCTTTGCAAATAAACCATGCGAGATTATGACACTGATAACGCTTACCGTCAATAGTTACTTTAACGTATCCTTCTGCGTTAGGTTTGATGACCTTTCCAGCGATGCCATGCCCCCTATTCACTTTCCATTTGAAAATGCCCGTTTCCGGGCAATAGTCAAGGAGGTCCAATACTCTAGACAATTCCATACTTTGTCAACACCTCTCTGCAATTAATCCGATCATCTTCCCAGCGTCGCATAAACGCACAGTCCACGTAGAGTTGCATAATCTCAACATGATCTTTCTGTTGAACTACGCCCGTATGGTCTGTGTAAGTTTGAACTTCGGGATACCACATCTTATACGTGTCGTGTAGGACTTGCCAAGCTTCCCTGTCACTCTTGCAATCTTTCAGAAGGTTATAAGCAGCAACTTCACCAAACTGGCGAGCTATGCCAGCCTTATCTCCTTGTATTTTCCAAAGGTCTGCTCCGTGGTAACAGTCTACTTTATCACCATAGAGGCTCTGGAAGTACAGCCAGTGTCGTCCTGTTCCTTTGATTCCACTCCCTTCACGATGAATCTCGCCATACCCTTGGATCAACCGTGGAGTTGTGTCTTTATCGGGGTTGAATAGATAGCCAGAACACTGCAAGGCGTCTTTGTCACAAGTCACTTGAATCACTCTCCCTTTCTTGGCCTTCCAGCCTTCGTATGCACGGATACTTCCCTTGTCATCAACTTCCATTCCATTGACAACGATTGCACCAAGTTCATCAATCATCCACTGGCGAAGCTCTTTGAGTTGCACAGGGCGAATTGTATCGTCACGTTTCCCTTTGTAGCGACCGCCCAACAGAGCGGAGCCAGCGTACTTGCCTACAGTTACAAGGTGTTCCATCGGCAACGGGATCAAGTCACGGAAGTTATCCTTCCCGCCAATGTAAATCTCACCTTTCAAAACTCCAGTGCGGTTGTGGTAGCCTTTGATCATTTCACGGATCAAGGATTTACCATAGGAACTGTGTCGAGGGTCTTGCACGTCTGTGATGGTATACATTTCAAGTGAATCATACCGTCCAGCTTCCAATGCCTTCTTGAACTCTGTGCGATTTGACCAGTGTTCGATTGTGCCTTTGGTGATGTGCTGGGTTGTGATGCTCTTTGTCTCGTTTGCTGCTGCTGCTTTGTACGCGATACTGTCAGCGTCAAAGATTAGAATATCTTCGCTCATTGTTTTCTCCTAACGAAAAAGGGGAAACGCCGTTAAGCGCCTCCCCCTTTGGGTGTGTTTCATTGAGCTATCAAAACTCAGGGTTGTCCTTTAAGAACTGCTCTGTTTGAGCCACGTTCTGTGGGCTCGGAGAGTCGTAGCCGGTCAGTTCCTTATATTTCTCGAACAGTTCCAGTGTAGCCTCTTCCTTCTCTTCGAAGGTGTTCTCTACGTGAAGCTTGGCGCTCTTCTGTACAAGGGAAATACCTTTGGTATCATGATCAGCTTCTTTGGCTTCGGCCTTGAGAGATTTTACATCTTCTTTGTGGGCCATTGCTGCAAGTTCCAGTGTTACAAACCTTTCAAACAATTCAGATTCTGTCACTCTTCTTCCTCTCCTTCGTCAAATTCAAAACCTTCTGCACAGTCAGAGACGCCGAGGCTATCCAGTGTGCATTCGTCTGGTACATTCAGTGTATCGTAATGGAAGCCATCACCGTCACTGAAATCGTCTGTATCCATTTCTTCCAACTTGCGAATGAACTCCGCGTTGAAAGTGTACTGCGGGTAGTAGCTACCATCGCCACCATTACCTACCAGAATGTATAGGGTCTTCATTGTTGCTCCTTGTCAGGTTATCGAAGGGGGCACACTGTATAAGCTGTGCCCATGACTCGAATCAGAATGGAACTTGATCTTCGAAGTCATCATCCGCTGGAGCGACCGGAGTAATGCCCTGAGCCTTCTCTTTTGGTGCTTCGCTAGCCTGTGGAGCTTTGCCGTCTTCCAACATGGCCGACAGCGGGCTGCCTGCGTAGTTGTTAGCACGCTTGATGGTGTTACGGACAGCAACACGGAGTTGCTTGACAGTATCAGCATCGTTATCGCTGTACAGGTTTACACCGTGCAGAATGCCTTCTGGAACTTCTGGCACTGGAACGCCTTCTGGAACCATACCGACCAGCTTGATGGATTCAGTGAAGAACTCGCCACCGCTCTTGCCCGGCTTCATGTACACTTGGAACTGGAACTGTGCTACCTTGCCCAGCAATTCACCGATACGACCTTTGGTGAACAGACCGTTTGCATCGAGAATGCCTACAGCGTCAGCCAGCTTGTGGATGCCGTTGTTTTTGGCGAAAGCCCACACCGATTTGCCACCGCCGATGTCGTGCTTCATTTCCTTGATGTTGTACGGCTTGCCAACAACTTTGACCTTCTCACCCGGCAGAGTGAACTCACCGTTGAGTGGCAGACGCAGTGGCAGCGGGTTCGAGTTACCGAAGAACTGACCTTTGTCTACAGGGCATTGTGGGAAGTCAACCATGACCGCCAGTTGTTGCACAGGGTTTTGCACGTAACGCAGGCACTCAACACCATCGACCATTTCGAATCGAACGTTTTCACGCTTGGCGTAGTCGGCAATTACAACTGCCTTTTGTGCATCGCTACCGTCATACGCAGGGAACTTCTTGCGGAATTGCACGTCGGTTGTTTGGATCGCTGCATCTTCCAGATTCTGTTCACCGAGGTCGATCAGGCCCGAGATAACACCCGGAATCGAACGAACCTTGCCACCACCAGCCGCTGCCACAACGTGTGCGTTCAGCTCATCCCACTTGACCGCTGGACGATTTCCGCCTTCGGTAGTGGTGTTGGTAGTAGTCACGAAAGTAAAACCAGTCATTGTATTTCTCCTATCTAAATGCTCTCTATGAGCTTAAATGGGGCCACGTGGCCCCGTGGGTTGGAAACTCTTACCGAATTTCCTTTACAGGAGCGTATGCCATAATGATAACGCCCTCTTTCTTGCCGCCCATGAAGCTCTTGACTTCACGAGCGTATTCGCGATCCCGTGTGTTGACCAATGACATGCCGTCAGCGTCTTGTACGGAATACAGATATTTGATACGAGCAGCTACATCTTTCTGCTCTTCGGTTTGTTCTGGAGTCGAAGCGTTCAGCTCTTCGTAATCGCGAGCAGTCAGCACTTGACCGATGCGGTGCATGCCGATCATGCCGGAGGCGTTCACAGCGCCTGCTTGGGCATCGTATGGCCCTTCGGCGGTAACGATCAGGCCGACAGGGAAGCCGTGGCCCCAATCATTAGCAGATGCGATGATGCGGATTTCACGTGGAAAATTCATTCTTACTCCTTTATGCGATTAGGTCAGAAATTCGGCTACGGACACGTGCGAGACGCGACAGCGATTCATTGGCTTCACCAATTTTGGTTGCCAGAACAGCGATAGCTTCTTGGTCAGCTACGATTTGCTCGTTTATGATGGTGTGAGCTGCGTCCAGTTTGGTGGTCGCTTCACTGAAAGCTTGAAGGGCGTCAGCCAGAACAACTTCATGGCTCTTGACAGATTGCTTGGTGGTGAACATTCCATTGAACAGGCCAACAGATGGCTCGGTACGTGCAGTCATTTCATTCTCCTTTGTAAGATGGGGCGGCATTTCTGCCGCCGGATGGGTAGTTTAAGCGGAAGGATGGTTCTTGTCAAGCCACGCTTTCAACTGTTTGCGAAGTTTTTTCACATCTTCAACGGTCAGTTCAATGGTCTGCGAACTGTCGAAATCGCCGTCGGAATCCAGCTCACCAGCGCCGATGTAGACGTGACCACGCATCGAGGTATCAACTTCGAGTACATCGTCGCAAGCATCGGTGTAGAGGATTTCGGCCAACAGGTTTTCTTTCGGTGACTTTGGAGTAGCCAGTTTCAGATCGTTGGAGTTGTAGACGTTGGCGTTGCCGTTCGACCATTTGACGCGGATAGGATGATCACTGGAACCATCGTGGCTCTGTACTTCACCAACCAGACCAGCTGGGTTGTACGAGTCACTCGAACCGTAATACTGGCTCGACTTCTTGATCTTTACAGAATCACCAACTTTCAATTGCTTAGCCATTTTATATCCTCCTAATGATTTATGTTTGTGTTGCTGAGAGGGGCCATTCTACACGATCCTGACCCCTTGTCAACAATTTATTTTAGTGACACGATGCCCATGAATTTCCAAGTATGTAGCCAGCAGTCAAGTCGATAGGCACCAACTCTGTGCTGTAGAACTGCCCTGCAAGCGATACAGCCTTCACAGCCAGCACACCCGCCTGACAGAACGCTACAAAATAGCCTCCACCTTTCGTAGCGTGGCTGATATCAGACCATACACGGCCAGTGAGTTCGAAGTCTTTGTCCTTGAACGCCTGAGCCTCTTCCTTGGTTGCAAACCGTTTGAACGTCACTTCACTTGCAGACACCTCAAGCTGTGCTTCGTCGTGGTACGCAATCATTTGCTGGCAGAACTTCTTATTTTTCCAGTCTTCCAAGAAGAAATCGACGGCTAGGCCGTTCTCTTTCAACAGAACGTCGTGAATGACCATTGCACGTTTGGCACAGATTACACCGCCCGATTGGAACAGGCTGTTTAGGATGGCGTGTGCAGAACGTGTTGGAACACGACGCCCGTCAATCCCGATGATGTACTTCTTGCCATTCGCTTCCCACTCTTTCTGGAGCTGGTCTTTCAGGTGCTTGAGTGGGAATGCAGCATCCCAAAACGCTTCAAACACTTGGTTGCCCGTTTGCAGGTCAGAACCAATGGTCTTGGCTACCTTAGCAGCTTGAGCGCCATATGTGCAACCGTACTTCACGTTCTTCGCTGGCGAACGACCAAACTCCCGACCGATGATAGCACTGATGGATTTCGCCATCATGGTGTGAACGTCAAACGGTTTGTCCAGCATCAACGACTTGCAGTATGCCCGATCAGCAGCATCATAACGGTCGCAGTAGGCAGACTCGATACGCGCTTCCAGACTATCGAAGTCATACCCGATTTGGAAGTAGCCGTCAGAGACGCCAAACAACGCTCTCAGCTCTTTCCCATACAGGCTGGTAACACGAGGCACGTTCGCCACCGAACGGTGCTTGAATCGGCTTGTAGCGGCTCCACAGGTGTCTGCCGGAGTTGGAATCCGACCATCTTCCCGCACGTTGCTAATGTAACCCTTTTCTGGCTCTTCGTCTGGATCATCCCAGTCAACACCACCACCGAGAATCGAGTTACGTCGGTGTTTGAACGTTAGGTATTCAACCACGTCCTTAGCGAACGGGAAGCTTTCCGAGATACGTTCCAAGTCGGGACACATGTCCTTGTCTTGGCCCTTAGTAAAACTTGGATTACTAATAACTTTCAACCCACGACCACCACGTTCCAGCATGGCTTCAACCAGATTGCGATCAATTGGACGACGGTTAGGCCACAGATGTGCCAGACGATCATCACGGAACGCACTGTTCAGAGTCTGTTCAACATACCGCTCTACAGCTTCACGGAACTTGGTCGGGTCAAGCTTGTTCTTCTTGCTGTCAACCGTCAAGTCTTTTTCTTTGTACTCGCTCGGGTTCCAACCCAAAGACACCAGCCAGTTTTTGATGTGCGTGGTATCGTCAATGGTTGCATCCATTTCAGTGACCAACGGAACACCAGCTTGCAGCGGTAGAGAGTACACCTTGCCCAGCATTTCTACCGTGCGTGTTTCAGGATCGTATACGCCTTCGTGCTTGGCAATGAACTTCTCCATGTGAGCGGAGATTTCACCGTTCTTTTTGAACTGGGTTACAGGCGGTGTGTACGCCTTCATGAACACTTGAGTCGCTGGACGCTTCGGAAGCAACGGCTCTACTTTCACACGGCGCTCTTCCATCATCTTGTCCAATTCATCCAAGGCAATGTGAGCCTTTTCACGGTTGAAGTGGAAGCCCCGGTGTTCCTGTCGTGTGATGATTTCTGCGATGTTGTGTTCGAGCTTGATTGCACTCACCCACTTCATCAGTTCGTCACGGTTGTTCAGGTTCGGGCCAGCAGTCTTATGGTCGAGCTTGTTCTTGGTGCCATCCATCAAACCAAAGAACACTTCGGTGTTGGACTTAACGTCGAAAATACAGTAGTACAGCATGTCAGCAGCGAAGTCACGGAAACGCAGATCGATGTGCATGTGCTTACGGAATGCGATCTTCTCGCTCGTACCACCAGAAGCCAGCTTCTCCAACGAGTGACCGCCGTAGCGGTCAGGGTTCAAGCACTTAGACAACGGGAGTGTATCCCAAATTGCCAGCTTGTTACCGCCCCATGTATCACTGACAAAGGTCGTTAGACCGCCGTCTCTAACTTCGTGACCAATGGTGAAATTGATCCCGTACATCAGCTTGATTGCCATCAAGTCGTAGCTGATTTGGTTGTGTGCTACCAGACGACGGAACTTTGTCTTGAGGATGAACGCTTTCAGCTCAGACATCGGCTTGTGCGTGTACTCGACTGGAACGTAATTCGACAGCCAGTATTTCTCACCGTTGATTTCTTCGTAGTGGTCCTGACCATCGAATTCGTACTTCGGTCCGTTGTGGAATGCTACGATTTCGCCAGTGAAATGGTTCTCGAATACAACACAGTGCATCGCGAAGTTGCCCTTCAACTTGTACGGGCTTGCCGTGTAGTCGATGGTGCGTTCGTTCAACAGGTCGTTTGCCTCGATGTCCCATGTCCAGTCGTCAGGGTGTGCGAATTTGTTAGGTTGAAATGGTGGTTTGATCAGGTTCAATTCTCTCTCCTTTGTTGTGTCTAAAACGACGAAAGGGAGAGTACCGTAGTACCCTCCCATTGTCAATCAGTATTGCGATTCACCGCCCCATTGCTGGTATTCAACAAAGCCTCGCTCTGCAAGGCCACGTCGAGAGCTACCACGAGAGCTTTCACGCTCTTCTTCTTTGGCAGCTTGACCAGCTTCGTACTCTGCTCGTGCTGCTGGGTTCTTAGTGAGGTAGTCTTCCAGATCGTACAAAGTGTGTTCCTTGTTCGCGTAGAAGTACTCCCCAGCCTTCGGCCCTGTGTTGCCAGTCCAACGACACTTAGTCATCTTCATGTACGTGATGTTACGTTCAATCTCGCACTCAGCTTCTTTGTTTCGTGTGAACAACAGGTTGCACGCACCAGACTTGAAGATCGAGCTAGAGCCTTGGAAGTCCTCTTCGAACAGGTCTGCACCCGCCGAGTTCTGCTTCCCGCCCTGACCACTCTTACGGACGTGGTTGATGTTGATGAACGTCACCTTGTGGCTCTTCACAAGCCCTTTCTGCCAACGCATGAATACCGCCTGCTCTTCGTTGCTCATACCGTCCAGAATGTCTTGTAGAGGGTCGAGGATGATCACCTTGCAATCGCAGGAAATGATCAGCTCCATCACTTTCTCTTTCAGGTCATCCAAGCCACCATCACGTTCGTCCAGCAAATGCCAACGGTGCGAGCCGTCAGGATTGTAGGTAAGCTCTTGAACAGCAGCCTCGAACTCTGGTGTGTTCATCAGGTCGATTTTGTACTGCATATCTTCGATCAGTTCGAGCTTCTGACCAATGTGGCGCGAAGCCATCTTGATACCGTACTCTGCACAATCCGATTCCAGCGATACAACACCCACCTTGTGAGGCGAGTGGAAAATCCAGAAGTAAACCATTTCATCGACGATGGTCGATTTGCCCGTACCCGATGCAGAACCAAGGTTGACAATCCGGCCAAGTGGAATACCACCAGCCATCATCTTCTGTACCTTGTGCATGAACGCTGGCAATGGAATCTTCGGAACTACAGCCGCTGCTTTCATCAGAGAGAGCAACGATCCAGAACCAACAATACCGTTTGGCGTGTATGGCTGGCAAGCGAAGAACTCGGTGATGAACAGCCCTTGCTTGGCTACTGCCTGATTCTTGTCTTTGTCCCACATGTAGCTGTTTGGGTCTTTCAGGGACATTTCCATGATGTACGCTTTGCCCTTCGGCAATGCCTTGGCGATCTTCTCTGCCGCTTCACGTCCAGCCGCATCGTTGTCCATGCAGATGATAACACGATCAAATCGGTTGAAGAACTCGTACTGTCCAACTACTTGCTTGTAGGCGCCAGATTCACCGATGGTTGGCGACACAACGAACGTTGATTCGAAGTCTTGCCCTTTCTTGGCGTTCTCTCTTGCTCGGAAGTCAGCCAACATCTGATACGCCGAAAGCTGGTCAACTTCGCCGCCTACGATCAGGATATCTCGACTACGCTTTTGCAGGAAACGCCACTGGCCGAACATATGACAGTCCTTACCAGTTTCACCAATCCCCGCGAAGTCCTTGGGAATCATTCGTTTCTTGTAGCCTGTCAGCTCAAACCCCATATCGTTTTCAGCTTCTTGCGTGCACGGATAAAGCTGAGCAGACACATTACCAGTGGCACCGTCAATCTCGTGACGTACTCCAAAGAAGGTGGTCGTATCTTTTCGAATACCGCGATAGCCAAAGCTGTCGTTTGTGGTTTGGGCTTTCAGTTGCTCGTGAATATCTGCGTTGAACAAACTGCCCACTAGATCATACTCCTTTTCAACTACTACACCGTTTTCTTCAAGCCACTCTTCGGAAGGGATGGTAAAACCACCGCACCCACCGAAGCAGTGCGCTCCCTTGTGACGACCGTCTCTGTCGGTGCCATACACCATCAGGTTGTCGCCGCTGTTGTCCATGCCTTTCGCCACGCACTTTGGACAAGCAACCTTGCCCTCGGTATACAGGTCAATACCGTACTTATCTGCTACATCTGACACGTTCCCTCCTTATGCAACCATTGGCCCCGGCCCATCGTCCTCTGGTTCAGGGTCTGGTGTTTTCAGCTTGTTTTCTGCCGCTTTCCGTGCGTACAGCCATTTGTATTGAACGCGCTCTTCTACCGACAACGGGTGTGACAGTTGGTAGGTGTCGCCTTCATCCGATACGCTGAAAGGAATCAGATGCTCGCCCATTGCAGCGGTCATCAAGTCAGACAGGTTTGGATGTTTGAGGATCAGGACGTGGCCTTGCAGATCGCGAATCATGCGTCCACCTTTGGTGCCCATTCCATCATCAAAGCTGGAATCGTCAGCAGCAAGATGCTATCAATGATTACCAGAATCACACCATTGACGGACAGGCCGAGGAATGCCATTGCAGCCAGCACACCGACCAACTCTTTGAAGACAACGATCATGACCATCATCAGCAGCAAACCGAGGATGAAACTATTACGACCAAGCATTTCCATTTTACTCTCCTTTATGGCGATGTTTCTTTTTGCGACGGTACTTGGTACGGTCACGTTCTACCTTCGGGACGTTCACACGTCGGTTCGGTCCAGCTACAGGATTACGAGCCAAGAACCCGCATCCAGTGCCACCCATCTTTGTATTCGACATCGTATACGTCCTTTTCGTGTAGGTTTTCGATAAACACTCGCCACATTGCAGGGCCAGTCGGTACAGCAGACACATCGTAGCCGAGAGGATCGGTCCTGTCAAACAGTTTCTGCACGAACTCTTGCATCTGTGTTTGTAGGAAGGCTTCCGTCACACGCATCGCATTTCTCCAATAGCTTCGGTGAGGTAGGATTGTAGTTGTGCGGCTTGTTCCATGTCAAGCATTATCGTTTCCTGACTCCCATGTGTGCCGTCTACTGCAATGAACAGGCGGTTGTCGAGTGTGTGAACCACTTCAATGCGGCGGTCGTCTGATGTGTCGATAATCATGTGTCTCTCCTTTCTTGAGGCGAAGAAAAGCCCCGCTGCATAAGCACGGGGCCATTCAATTGTTTGTCCTGTCACCGGCAGCTCGGGGCACTGTCAGGGTCGATAGAATAACACCACTCAACCTGAATCCGAGATTCGATAATCTTTTCGCTTTCGACGTTACGTGGCTAATAGATTAGTCGTTGACGTTTGAAGCTTTGCCCTTTCATCGTTGATCTTTGACCGTAGTCACCGCGACATTTATCAGAATGTTTGGTTTAAAAGACCAGTTCTTAATAGGCTCCGAGCTTCACAGCCGCTCGGAATAGCTGATTCTAGTGAAGACAGTTCACCGGAACAAGACATAAACTTTACACTTCTACTTTCGTAGTCGCGTTAACTTCCGACAGAGCGAAGTCCACTTCCAGAAGGAAGGCATCGATTTCGGCAGCCAGAGCATCAATGACCTTGGTCACGTCGCTTGGGTCAAGCACTTCTGCTTTGTTCTGAGCTTCGAACGGGCCAGTGATGGCTTTCAGTTCAGCTTCGTCAACCTTGCGGTCTTTACCCACAGCAGTGCGAATCAGGTCATCCAGACGCTGTTGAACAGAAACGTTGGTACGTTCAACGAGGGCGATTTGCTGTGCCTGTTGTTGACGTAGTGTACCCAGCAGGGTCTGTTCCAGAGCGATGGAGCTTTTACGCTCGATGGCTTCTGCTACAGTCTGAACCACACCAGCAATGGTCACGGTGGTCACAGCGTTCGAACGAACGATAGCTGCTTTCAGTGCCTTGCGTTGCTTGATCAGGTCTTGAACCGATTGGAGGTTTGCCTTCAAGATTTCAGAAATCTCTTGAGCTGGTTTGCCAGATGGGTGCTTACCGCCAACTACGTTGGAAATGAATGCCTGAGCTGTGGTCCGTGCAATACGGTCGTTCAGGGATTTGACTTGTGCCAAAGCACGAGTTACGGAAATCTGTGTCATTGTCTTTCTCTCCTTTGTTTGTCTTTGTATTGGGCCATTCTACACTAGAACAGCCCGTTGTCAACGACTATTTTCAATCGAGGACGATTTTGATGTCATGACGGTACACCAGATCACCATCACGGTACAGCTCGACTTGCGAACGTGCGTAGTTCAGGTACAGGGTGTCAGCACCGTGGAACATGTAGGCCAGACGGAAATCACAGTTATAGAACTGTACGCCTTCCTCAGTTTCATCCCAACCCTCGTAGCTGTCGATGAAAGCCTTTTCGATGCCCAGTGCCGAACGATAAATGCGAGACATTATTGTTGCTCCTTTTCAATTAATCGGTAGATGGTGTTGCGAGTTTCGATGAAATGCTCATCGCCCACAGTAAACATTTGCTTCACTGTCGAAGTACGAACAGGATCGCCATCACGGAAGATGCCACGACTGTCGTTGAAGATGAAGCCATGAGCAACAGTGTGCCCCGGAAACATCGTGGTGTCAAGCGACTTGAACACCATGTCAGCAACGAACTTGTCTTCTGGCAGAGCATCCAGTGGAAGAATCCGCCAGCTCATACCTTCAAACACTTCACGTGCGGGGCTCATACAGCAGCCACCGGCAGGTCAGCTAGACGTGCTTCCAGTTCGTCAGTGAAGTAGGTCTTGCCGAACAGAACAGTCTTTGGACGCTCCTTGAGCTTGTGACCAACAACAGTCAACGTGTTCACGAAAGTGAAGGACATTTCCTTGTAACTCGTGCTACGCTCGAAGAACGAGTCAGAGTTGTCCCAACCGATTGCACCGCTCGGTTCAACGAACAAATACTTGGCATCGAGTTGCTTGGCCTTTTTACCGTCGTATTTCCAACGGCAGCCCTGAGTGAACAGGAACTCTTGAACCGCTTGAGACTGTGCAGCGTTTTGCAGTTTGATTTTGATGCTACGGAATTCATTGGACATGTTGTTCTCCTTTAGGTCGATTTGGTGCATCTTGTACGATAGCCAGAGGATTGTCGTCAATCCAGATGTCCACCCTGATGCCTTTAGCTGCCATGTAATCTTGTTTGGCTTGCAGAGAAGTGTAGTACACTGCGAAACCCCTGTCAACAAGAAATTGTAAATCTTCTGGATACGTTTTCGGTGTACGCCATGTGACAATCACCACATGATAACCCAGTCGTTCCAATAGAGTCAACACTTGAAGCCAGCCAGACTCATTATCGCTGATGGTTTCGTCGAAGTCAACACCAATGATCTTCGGTTCTGCCATCATGAATTCCTGACGGCTCCACGGATTGAATCCACCGAGCATGGGAGCAACTTGCATATCCATCATTGGAACCTCCGCATGGAACTTTCCAGTTCACGAATCAAACCTTCACTGCTCACCTTCTGCAAGATACGCCCAGCGTAGTCTTGGTTCGTCTCGTGTGAAGCCTGTGGCATGTGTAGGTTGAGGTCTTGCAGAACAGTCATACGTTCGCTCACTCGAAGTTGGAAAAATGCTAGCGCTAATGCCCTGTTCATTGAAATCTCCCGTTTTTGTATTTGAGAACCTTGTGCATTCGCATGCACTCGAATTGTGTGCCGACAAGGCTACCACTTCCGGCAGCTTTCTTGCAAGCTATTTCTTTGTCTTCATGCAGGCTTGTCGTAGGCATCAGGGTAAAGTGCAGCAGGATACACACGATAAGCTTTCTGCACCATCCTGCGAGGCTTGTGGCTATGGTCATGAATCACTCCATCAATAACGGCCAACGCATGACCACGAACAAATACCCAGTAGCGACCCACTGGATGTGCGAGACAAAACTTCTCCAGAGAGATTTTATTGTCTTCTGTGTACGGGCCAGCCCGCATCTTCGTCTTTGGGCAGCGCTGCATAGCCTGTTCACGGCCTATGTCATACGGCACACCACGACGTGGTTTCCGCTTGAACTGTGTCTTCATATGATGATGGGCAGCTTCGTAGGGAGCGTCCCACACAGTAGCGAAGCTCACAACCATGCAGTCACGAGTCTCACGATACTTCTTGCGTATCTCCTTGAATTGCTCCCAGTTGTCGATCCAATCTGCCAATCTCGGCCTCCAGTTCGCGTATGCGATAGCGTTTGATGATGTTCTGCTTCACGGACTCTGCGTGTATCAAAGAGTCGTAGAACGACACATGCACGGTGATCCAGTCAAGCTCTGCTTGAAGACTGCTGTTCATTCCACTCTCATTCTTTCAATGAATTTGAGCCACCGAGCATACGCTGCTTCTGGACCCTTGTCAAACGAATGTAGGCCAAGACCAACACATTCGTACAACCCATGCTTCCAATATCTGATACGAGGCTTCGCCCCTTGTTCTCGGTTCATCGCGGCCATGCCTTATGTGAAGTGTAGTTGTGGAAGCGGAGGGAAGGCTTGCTGTAGCCTGTCAACGCCATGAGCGGGTGAGCAATCGCGTCATGCACAAATGCCCAACCCTTGTTCTCTTTCTGGTTATCACAAATCTTGTTTGGATCGGTCTTCATCAAACCACCCCAGTGCATAAGTGACACAGCCTTTGCAGAGTTTTGCAGTGGCTGATTCGTAGTCTTGTGGTTGTCCAACTTCGATAACCTCTTCGAACTGGCCGTCGCATTCATCACAGCGACATGCAGTCCATGTTGGGTTGCCGATAGCCATATCAACGAAATCAGCAGAAGGGTTTGAACCGAGAGCTTTCAGGTCTTCGTAGATGGTCCGTTTCCCGTCATCATACCGCCATTGGTTATTGCGTTTGTCGAAGTAGGTTTCGTACCAACGATCAGCTACGCCCTTTGCCAGATCATCCCGTCGTATCATGTGCATTTCAACACTCCCACGATGTTGACCTGTTCGCCGGCGGCTTCGGATTTCACTCGGTCGATGAACGACAGGAAATGATACCCGTTCTTCCGGCTCCACGCAAGCACTGGCTCGTTTCCGAGGTGCTTCCGTAGCGTGTATTCTTCGAAATCATTGAGGTTGTACATGCTGTTCTCCTTTGGCCCATTCAATTGCTTTCACGAGGACATCCCCGTGGCATGCTTGAGGCGCACAATAGCAAGCCAACCGTTTCCCGTCAAGCTCTATTAGCATTTCTTTTGTAACCACATGACACTGAATCAGCTTCCACAGGTTCTGTTTATAGGCAGCTACAGCTTCTTCACGTGTTGCCACCTTCACATCTGCCTTCGTTCCTTCTTTGTGGCTGTATGGATTGCCCCAGCGGCTACCACGTCCGATGTATACAATGTCGGGATCATCCATGCACACCTTGTATTTGTTCACAACTGTTGCTGTCATGATGCTTCTCCTGTGTAGATGAGTTTCGTAGTGGAGGCAAACCTGTCCCATAGCTCGCCATACAGATGTTCTCTGCCTCGACGTGCTATGAGGTTCACCTTCCGACGTTCTCGTGTAGATTGAGATCGTGAGCGGGCAGCATGTGCTGCAAGCGGCTGAGAGCCTTCCTCTATATAGAGTGTTCCATACGGAGTCGTCGCCAGACTGTTCTCTCATTCAACCTCAGCTGCCCCTCTGGCTATCCTCTTCGTAGGGCGTGTACCGTTCAGCCGGTGAGCGAGCCGTAGCTGACATGTCTCTCTGAACGTGGGGACATTCTATATGGGAAATTTATTTTGTCAAGGGTGTTGACAGCTTCCAGATAATCGGTAGAATGGCCGACATCACAAACAACGGAGGAAACACAATGAACCCTGTAACTGTCAAATCGATCTACGGCAAAACCATCAAGTTCGAAGATGATGCAATGCAAACTGGTCGTATCTCTGTCACTGTCCGAGACAGTAGCGGTGAACAAGTCCGCAACATGATCTTCACTGCCACTGAACTGGCAAGGCTTACTGCTGAACTGGCTCCAGTGAAATCGGATAAGGGCGTGTTCTTCCTGCTGCGTCAACGCGTTGGCAATCCCCTGAAAGTGAAGACGTGCTTTGCTGGCGTGACAACCACTAAGGAATACACCAGCCGTTGCGAAGCAGAACGGTCTGCAAAATCACTGAACGAGCAGTATGGTTTGAAGTGGAACTACTTCGTCGTCGAAAAGGGGGCTGTATAATGTCTGAACGTAAACTGGCTCGTGTTGTAATCATCGATTCGCTTCACCCGATCAAAGGCAAGGATCGTATCGAACTGGCTATGGTTGGTGGCTGGCAAGTCATCGTGCAGAAAGGTTTGTACGAAGTAGGTTCGAAGGCGATGTTCTTCGAAGTTGACTCGCTGATCCCAATTGAGTCGCCTGCTGGTGCGTCTCTGGCTGGCATTTCGTCTAAACTGAAACACGTGATCGATGGCCAGCACAGACGCTCGGATCAAGACCATGAAGATGGCTGGTACGCTGTCGCAGGGCTTCTGTGTCCCACTGGCGGAAGTTGGTGCAAGTGAAGGTTGCAGCGTTGACTCTGACTTCACCAAAACGCTTGGTATCATTAAGTATGAAGCTCAGGCAGAGAAAGACAGCATCGCTGGTGGTACTGGCGTGAAGAGCGGCACTAGCGCTTTGGGCTTCCCGAAAATGATCCCGAAGACTGATCAGACTCGTGTACAGAACATTCCTGTGCAGTTTGACGCTGCTCGTGATGCGGGTGAACTGTTCGAGAAGAGCTTCAAGCTCGATGGTAGTTCGCTCACTGCATTTCTGTACAAAGGTGTGCCGGGTGTTGCCTCGCGTAACGTTGGCTTCCGTTTGCAGTCTGTGAACAAAGGCTTCGTGCAAACCGTCAAAGACTGGTGGAAGCAAGTGAAGCAACGCGGTATTCGTCGTGCGAATTGGGAACCTCAGTTCAAGGCAGACGACAACCAATTCACACAAGCTGCACAAGAATCTGGTGTTCTGACTGCGTTGGTTCGTGAGAACCGTAACCTCGCTTTCCAAGGTGAGTTGGTTGGCCCATCGATTCAGAAGAACTTCGAGGGCGTGGAGCAGAACGAGCTGTACATTTACGACGTGTACGATATCGATGCACAGAAATACCTTCTGCCTGCTGAGCGTCAAGCTCTGTGTGCGAAGTATGGCCTGAAACATGTGCCACTGGCATCGACTCACGCTGTTACCTTGCCTGTTGACGTAGCAACTGCTATCGTTGATGCTGATGGTCCATCGGGTCTTAATGGCAAGTACCGTGAAGGCTTCGTGTACAAATCGATGACCCGAGACTTCTCGTTCAAGGTGATCAGCAACGCTTACTTGCTCAAGGAGGAATGAAATGGGCTCTGTGATTCTGTGGATGTTCCTGTACGGCAGTCCTCGTGACTATGTGCAACCTGAGCGTTTCTCTTCTGTAGAAGCATGTGAAGCTTTTGTTGTACAAGTCAAGCGTGTCCCAAATACAGACTTTAAGGTGCAGGGTCACGTCTGCTTCCAAGACTTCTAATATAGCAGAAACAAAGAAGCCCGCCACGGTTAATACGTTGAGCGGGCTTCTCTTGCTTCTTCTTCGGTGTAGTAGTAGCCGATGTGGATCTTCTTACCCTTTTGGTGAAGATATGCCCTCCACGGTTTTGGCCTTCCCTTGCAGAACATCACACCAGTACCTCCACGCTTGGCTGACCGGAGTCTTCTAGCGGGATGTACCGTATCATTCCAACGGGGATTATGCTCTGCAATCAGGGCAGTTTCTCGGTCGAGTGCATCTTGCTCCAGTTCAAATGTTTCAGCTATTTGAACATCCATTGCAACACCTTCAAAGTGTGCTTTGTTTAAGTAGTAGTTGTGGCTAGTTCCAGAGTTTACATGCTCGAACCGTCTACCACTTCCTTTACCGATGTAAACAATCTCTTCGCCGATTCTGGCGATATATACGTAGTACATTTCAACTCCTTTAAAATAAATACCCGCAACACTACCGTGTGCGGGCTCTCAGTCTTTCTCGAAGGTCATCTTGTTCTCTCTTCATCCTTTTCATTTCATCATCCATCATGTCATAGCGTTTGTTTGCAATGAATTGCTGGGTGTTGATCTGCTCCTGCAAGTTGTTGACCTTCTGCTCATACTTTCTTTCAACAGCTTCAACTTTTCTGTTGAAATCCTGCTTGGCTACTTCAAGTTCTACTTGGCTCGTTTTATTATTGTATGCGGGGAAAGCCAAGAGGCAAATGCAGACAAGGAGGGCAATAAGAAGAGCGCCAATGGCGGCGACCACGGGCCAATCTTGTTTCCTTGTCATAGTGTTCCCCTTATTTTTTGTCGAGTTTATCCACGATACGCATCAAGTAGGTGTTCGTTGCTTCTTGAACGTTCTTGATCGCAGTGATCTTGGTATCCATTTCGGCTGACAACCTGTTGATCGCAGTGTTTAGTTTATCTTCGGTAACAGTAGTTGCTTGCAGTGTGTACAGTCTGTCATCGAGCTTGGCAATTTGCGACTGTTGGTATCCAACTACACCTACACAAATCATCAATAGCGCTCCTGCTACATACCCGAGAACCGACTTCACCATATTGGTTGTTTCGTTTGCATCGCTCATTTATAAAGTTCCTGTTGCTGTTCAAACCATTTCTTATGGTTCTGGATTCGATTGTTACACTTCCATACTTCATATGTGTTGGTCACGTAACCGTGAGCCAAAGCACGAACAGTGTCTTCCTTTACACGTTCAGGGGTACAAGGGAGAAAGAACTCACTTGGTGGGACTAGCACAATGGTCTTTGTCACCGTCACAGTATGCGTTGTCGAGCAAGCGCATAAGATCAGGGCTAAGACGATCGTCATCAGCAAAGCCTTGAGGCTTCGTAGGAGCTGCATTAGCTTTCTCCTTGATAGTCAGGGTGGGTAGTGCGAGTACAGCGTCTCCTGTGGCCTTCTGTGAGGCTTCCAGCTTGCTCTGTTCCCTGTAATGTGAAGCCAACGCATCCACTGTGATCAAACAGCTTGCATCCGAGGCTTCTTTCGCTGCGAGATTGTCCTCAGAGGCTTTACGATATGTTGCAACGTCTAGACTCAGTTGGACATTCTCTTTGTGTGTGTAATATGCATACCCGCATACAGTTAGCAACAGAGTCGCCAGAATGACTGCAAGGTATGCTTTAATTTGCGACAGCATTATCCTCTCCCTTTTCTGGTGCATCTTCCGTGACATCCGTTGTCATGTAGTACGCAAGACCAGCTCTTATGCACGCACATAATGTTGCGATAGCTGCATAGGAGCCGGGCGGAAGAAGAGGCTGCCACAGCATCATAAGTGGTTCAGCAGCAAGAAATATTGCTGCCAATGTTCCAAGGACAAATCTTGTCCGAGATATTTTCTTTGACATGTGGAACCTCCAGTTGAAGTTAAAAGGAACTATATAGCAGTTCCTTTGTTTGATTATAGGCTTCGTGCGACTTCTGTCCAAACCCCAGTCTTCGCTTGGACTAATCTTAGGATAGAAGAGCTGCTAGATGGTGTAAAGTTAGAACCATTAAGTCGTATCGTAGTACCATTATTTTGGATAGTGGTATTTACTGTCGAGAATGTGATCAGCAGTTCTTGATATAATGTCCCACCAAGTATTGATGTAATCGTCTGAGCACTTGCGTGGTTGAAGTTAAGAATTCTTGCTGATTGTGTGTTTGTTACACCGCCAAGCGAGATTACTGGTGTTGGTGTTAGTGTAGCTACTGACACTCGCCCACCAACATCTCCTAACTGAATAACAGTATTGGTGTCCACAACGTTGGTGGAAAAGTTAGCATCGAATTCAGGAGTGTCTACCTTTATTCTGTTAGAGGCTACGTAACTTCCGTACATCTCGATACCTCTCCCACTAGCAACACCGTATGGGAGGATTGTCTTAAATAACGGTCTACGGAGTAGGAAACCTACTGAAGATGTGGTGTTACAAGCAACCCCACTACTGACGTTTTGGAATATCGGGCTATCAATCTCCACATTAACACCATCTACACAGTGTATTGAAAACTCATTATAACTCCCATCTTGTATCTTCCCACATTGGGTAAAATACGTACCAATGAATTTTATTTGGCGAGGTAAGTCGTTGGCACCACCAGAATCAATTCTAAGACCGTTGAGCCTTGCCTGTTCATGTTGCTGACCAATAGATGTGAGTCCCAAAATCCCACCACCACACACCATACCATGTTGGTCCGATAGAGACGTCTGACCGCCTTGGAATATCAATGGGCCAAAAGTTCCTTGAGTTTGTGTCCCACGTCCTACTTGGATACCGTAACCCATCCTGTAAACATCTACGTTTAGGTAAGTTTTCATATTTATCTGACCACCGGACCCATCAGAGCAGATGTTCAATCCCGTCCCTGTCCACGAGCCAGTTCCTGAAGCTCCACCACGAATTAATCCATTCATGTGTAGAGTTTCCCAAGTTGTAGCCTCAGTAATACCGTTACCTGCTGGGTTTTGCACTTTAACTGTATAGTTCTTGAGGAAAATACTTCCCTGACTCCCTTGTAGGTTAAGTACGTGTGTGGTTTGATTACCACCGACTAAGTTGAAGTCCTCCATACTGAAGTAACCCCCCATTCCGGTTGGAAGTTCTACACTAAACACACCTTTAAGTTCGATAAGTGGTTTAGCTGAGCCGTTCACATGCACGAATGCACAACCTGTAGCTTCTAGGGCACCTGTCGCGTATCCGTTAGCCTGCCCGACGATCTTTGTGCGACCGGCATTGCCAGTCCACCCCGGATTAAGTGTGGCATCATAGTAGAGGTAGAGTGTATCAGTGAGGTACTTCTGGCCCGGAAGTGGTCTAATCTCAGAACCATTTTTGCTTGCCCAATTAAACATCCTCTGTAGTGCGGTTGTGTTCACCGTACCAGTGTTAGCGCCAAAGTTGTAATCGCCAACTGCCCCGAAGAATTCTGGTCTCAGGTATCCCGGATAACTCCGCTTCCACCGACCTGCTGCTGGGTTTCCAGTAGGTAGTACCACCATATCACTGGCTACTTCATTACTTGGTGCTGACCAATACCAATCACCCTCGCCACCATCACCGGGGGATGTATAACCAGCGAGTGATACTACAAGAGTTCTTCCAGCTTTTAATGCAGGTACAGGTAGAGCCTGCAATGCAGCTAGATTCGAAAGTACAATTTTAGCGGTTGATAGGTCTGTTCCTATACCACTACCTATGCTACCGGCACCACTACTAGGGTCGGACATGTTAGCCAGATTCGAAATATCAGCCTTCAGCGTTAAGGCAATTGCCTGAGCATTTGAGATGGGTTTGTCAGTATCAGAGGTATTGTCTACGTTTGGAAGACCGACAGCACTTTTATCAAGAGCCTGAAAAGTCTTATCACCACGCCAGTATTGACCAGTTGTACCAGCAGCGATTGCTGGCTCTTTAGTTCCAACAGTAGTGGCAAGGTTGTCAATATTAAACTGGAGTGTATTCGACGTAGCAGTTAGTGCAGCGGTGTCTGCTTTGGTGCTAACAATTGTGGAAAGTGAGTCAACATTAGTCTGAACAGTATTCACAGATGTGATGGACGCCTTCGTGTTAACTGTAGTTGTAAGGGCGCTCACATCAGCTTGTACGCCATCTACATCAGATTGAACAGCAGCCACACTTGCAGAAGAAGCCTTTGTGTCCACCAATGTAGATAGTCCGGCATTAGCAGTTTGTAGTCCAGTGATTAGTGTAGCCACGGCTGCAAATGAAGACGATACAGCCGCACCTTTGGCGTATTGTGTGTGAGGGTCGGCATTAAGCAAGTGTTGACTCATTGCACTAGCTACACTGCCGACTGGCTCAGCCCCAACATCAGATGCACTGGGTAGTTTGTGTGCGTGATCGCCCCTAGCTGCCTGATCAGAGGCTCCAGCGGTTGGAGTCGATGAGAGCAACGCTGGAACTTGGTCTGAAAGAGGTACTGCGGGAGCTTTCAAACTGTCCAAGAAGTCCTGTACAGTGCCCGTGTTTCCGAGACTCAGCCAACTCTTGTAAGCGCTATCTCCAGTGTCCCCTTTCGGACCTCTAATGCGTACTGCGATATCAAGATCGCTCGATGTATCTACAATGATATCTGCCATTTAAACCTCAGTGACACTTGGCAGTGTCTTGAAAGTTCCATAGATAATCTTGTGAGATTCGCCACTGGCCTCAGTCACGAACAAGTCGTACACCGAGAAGGTGATTATATCTTCCAAAGATTCATCTGGAATATTTAGTACAATAACATCCTCGCCTTCAAAAGAAAGACCAGATGTCAAATCTAGAGTCAAGAGTGCATCGGTATCACCATAGCGCTTCCTGACCTGCATCTTTGCAGTTGCACCTACAAGATTCAAACCAATGGCTTGTATACTTCTTTCGTAGGTGTCTCGTTGTTGTGTGACGATATCGTATTTAACAGCCATTGGTTTGTCCTTATGTAAAGCTGGCGTATGCAAGTGCCAACTTTGTATGATAGTTATTCTTAATATACTCAGGCCCGTTATACAACTTGGCAAACTTGGCCCAGTCTTTAGCTCGTAGTGCAGCCAGCATTCCCGGATTGATTTGAACAAACTTCACGAAGGTTCCAAGTTGCTTTCCTTCACTGGCGTATTGATCGTTGATGAAAGCTTGTACACTTGCATATCCAAGTGCCTTCCAATGGAATCCCATGATCTGGAACAAACCCCATGAAGCACTTTGCAAAGCACACTCACGATCTATAGCGACAGCTTTAGCAAGTCTTACATGTTCAGCAGCGCCTCCGAGATACCCTCCAGCTTTTGGATCGCAGACTTCGCTAAGTGTTGGCTCCTTGCCAGTCTTAGCTTTCAGAAGTTTGTACATCCAGTGGCGCTCGAAGAGAATCTTAGGTTCTCCCGAAGGAAGAAAGCCGCTTCCACAGCTCTCCACTTTGGTAACTGCCTTCACACATGCAACTTCAACGCCGAGAGTTGCAGCGGCGTTTCTGTAGTCGATTTCTGTTAGCATATTAGTACCCGATAGCCATCCACTGGTATCCGCCTGTCCCGTAAGCCAGAGAGAATCCACTGTTGTTCTTATAACCAAGTCCAGAGCCTACAGCACCCAATGCGTTTGGTCCGTGAGTGACCGTGACCGAGCAAGACACTTTGTAAGGGATTCGGAAGTTCACCGATTGCCCTACCGAGATAGAGCCCCAGTTCATGATGGTCCCGTCTGGTAGTTGAGTAGCACCACCACTGTCATCAATGTTATGGCTAAAGATAATGTCCCCTGCTGGGTTCAAAAGCCCAACAACGTTCTTAGTCGCTGCACTTCCGAGATACAGGTTGTTACGAGCAGCTTGAACGTTTGTAAGGTCCGCAAGGTTGTTACCACGCCACAAGAAAGCTTCTGCTGGAGACAGAGCAGCAGATTGAAGTCCAAGGTTAGTACGAGCAGCAGCTTGGTCAGAAACTCCTGCAAGGTTATCAGATTTGAACATAACCGCAGAAGGTGCAGTAGTTGCCAGCGATGTCAGTCCAAGGTTAGTACGGGCTGTCGCTGGGATAATATCCGACAGGTTGTTCGCTGTACGCAGGAAGTACGACTCTGGACGAATAGCAGTGCTTGTCAGTCCAAGGTTGTTACGAGCGTTGGTTGCGTCCGTGATATCGCTCAGATTGTTAGCGCTCAGTAGGACATCTGCTTGATCCAGAGTTGCTGTAGTTCCAAGTCCGAGGTTGGTACGGGCGGTTGCAATGTTTGCCAGTCCTGCCAAGTTTCCAGACTTCTTCAAGAGAACAACACCAGCCTTCAATGGTGTAATGGCTTTAGTGTCATCTGTTCCAGCTTCGGTATCGCCATTGGTTGCAATGCGAACTACACCAAGGATTGTTTCGGTCGCCTGTAGAAGCAGACTGCTCAATTGTCCTAGCGGTACTGCGTGAGCTGGAAGTGTTGCGGTTGCTACGCTGAAAGGCTGTGAAGCCAATCCCGCCAAAGCGGCATAACGTGCATCACTCTCTGCACGACTCCACACTGACAAGTTAGAACGAGCCAACACAGGGTTGCCAATTCCAGCAAGTGTAGAGTAGTTTGTCAGGTGTTGTGTAAGTTGGTTTTGAACAACAGCAACACTACCGTAAGCTTCGAAGGCTCGTACCCAATAGAGACTGTTCAATGGGTTAGATGGGTTGAAGTTCTTGTGAGTTGTAAGGCACTTGTAGATGTATCCATCGGAGCCTTGTGTGTAGCTCAAGTTACCCTGATATTCCGTTTCAGAGTCCCATTCTGGAACACCATGTTGGTTGAGGTGGGCGATGAATGTGTCTTGTCTGTTGTCAAGCCAGTTTTGGTACTGGTATGGTGGAAGTTCAACCACCCATCCAATGTTAGATTTAACCAGACCCGGATCAACCTTAGTCCCACCCGCAGCCCATAGTTGGTTAATTCCTGATGGTTTTACGATATTAGCCATTCGATTTCTCCAATAGAAGAAGGGGCCAGAGCCCCGTTATTATTTAGCGTCTGGTGCGAGTGGCATAACTTCAGGGAAGCTGTCCGTATCAGGCCATACGCGAAGGGCTACGCGATATGCTCGCCATGCCTTTTGAGTTCCAATCCCTGTCTCACCATCTTGTACTCTGTTGAGCATAATGTCAGCACGGGTTAGTTCGCCGTCTCGGAGAGTTCTGGCTTCTTTGCATGCTGCTTCTACCAAGTCTTCTTCGGTAGGTTGATCTGGAGTTTCCAGCATTAAACTAACTACCCACTTACCACCAATGAATCTACAATCTTGTGTCTTATAGTGGAACTCTGGTGGAGCTTCTTGAGTAGAGCATGCCGGGATGTGATACACCCCCGGCTCTAGTGGAGACTCAAAGGCATCTGTGATGCCAGTGAACTTCAGTGTGTTTTGGTCATAACCATAGACGATCATATTAAGTCCTCTTAGTATTTAATGCAGGCAAGCAACGCAATGTTCTTCATTACAGTTTCTACACCACCAGTGTTGTTGATTGTAATACCAGTTTGCTTCGAACCCGTGTTACCCCCGCCCGCCAATGCACCAAATACCCCACCAGCAGTATATGCTGTGCCTTGTGTGGCGTTTGTCTGAGCGTGGAAGTGACTTGGGTCATTGATGGTGTGTCCGTGAGAACCTAGGCCATCAGCTTCGTAACTACCGAATACACGGTTTGCGTTCAACCCTCTACCATTATCCCAACCTCTGGCAGCAACACCACGACCATCAGGCACGTTGAATGTTGTACTACCATCACCAACACCGAAGGGGCAAATTACAACAGAGGTAACAGTTGCGTTAGTGTTTGCAGAGATTGTAATACTGGTTCCGTTTGGAACTGTAACAACAGTGGCACCGGCTGGAATACCTGTACCAGAGAGAGGCATGCCCACCCACATAGAGCTTGTAGATGCGAACCCTCCGATAGTTGTAGTACCAGAAGAAGCAGAACATGTAGCAGTTACTGTAATTGCAGAAAACAAAGCTGCGTAAGTTGTACGAGATACAGCAGCGCCGTTCGCCCCTAGATAGCCAGTTGGTGGAGTCATTGTGGCAAACCAATCCATCAGGCCCGGTTGTAGAGCAGTACCAGCAGAGATAGCAGCAGCCACGAAGGCTGTAGAAGCAGCTTGTGTATTGTTTGTGCCGGGAGCCGCTGTTGGAACAAGCGGAGTTCCAGTAAACGTCGGAGACGCTTCAAGAGCAACGTTGCCGAGGTCTGTTGTATCGATTGTGAGCTTGAGCTTAGAACCTGCACTCCAGCCTAGTTTAACCACGTTAGATGTCTGACCGACGCCAGTACCTTGTTGAACTGGTGTGAAGCCCAAGAGGTTTTGCTTGGTATCTAATGCAGCCTGCTGAGCTGTAGACACTGGTTTGTTTACGTCGCTGGTGTTATCGACGTTACCCAGTCCAATGGCTTTACCGTTGAAGCGGTTGTAACCCAAACAAACCCAACTGCCACTGCCGTTGGACAGCATTTCTGCCGAGTCACCCGATTGAGTCAGGATGTTGGCTGCTGTTGGCAGGTTAATTACAGATGCGTTGTGGGTTAGAGTCAGTCCACCACCGAAGTAAACAGTACGACGTGTTCCCGCCACCACTGTATCGAATGCAGTGATAGTTGTTGAACCAGTGATCAGGATAATGTTACCAGCAGCCGCACCGATGTTTACAGTGGCAGCAGAAGCGAGGGTTACAACAGCTTCATTGAGAGCCCCAGCCAAAGCAGTAACGCCGTTAAGCGTAACACCGGATAGCGATGTGATGTCCGTGTTGGCACCAGACTTTGCAGCCGAAAGTGTAGCGCGTGCGGTTGCAGCGTCTACGTCGTCCAAGATTGTACGGGCAAATGGAGTTAGAGCTGTTTGTGCAAAGGTGTCAGTACCTGTAGAGTATACAAGTTGGTTAACACCAGTAGCAATCCCAGCAAGGGCTGTCAGTGTAGCGTCCAGTGGTTGTTTGGTTGCATCACCAGCGGCGATTGCACTGTCAACTTCTGCTGCGCTGTACACTGACAGAGTTGTACGGGCGGATGCAGCATCAACAGGAGCCAACAAACTGCGACCGAAGGCAGTCAAGGTAGTACCTGTCATCGATGTGCTGCTATCGAAGTAAGGGAGTACGTTGACTGCTGGTGTCACGTTGGACAGGGATGTCAAGTTAGTTGCGGCAAGCTGTGCTCCGAGAGTTGTACGGGCTGCTGCTGCATCAACATCGTCAACCAATGTACGAGCAAATGCGGTGAAGGTTGTTACTGCGGAAGTTGATGCTCCAGTGTAGTACGGGAGTTTATCAGCAGCAGGGGTTAGAACTTTCAGTGCCTCAAGGGCTACAGCACTCTCTACGAACGCTTTAGTCCAATAGGTGGTAGCGGTAGCTGGGTCTTGGTTTGTGCATGTCAGAATGCACTTGTAGATGATGTTGTTACGTTGCACATAAGATTTGTTGGTCAGGTATTCGGTGAATTGATCCCACTCTGGAATACCCTTTTGAAGCATGTACGCGATGTTGGTGTCTTGACGGTTTTCAAACCAGTTCCACCATTGACGGGGAACAGCTTCAACTGCCCAGCCCGCTCTTACTTTCGCAGATTCTGGAGCAACAACGTCACCAGCGACGGCCCAAATGTCCGTCATGTCCTGCTTGATAATATCCATTGAAATTGTCCTCTGTGTTATGTGATAAGGTTAGAAAGAATACCGCCAGAACTCGGGTCGTTTAGATCGCCAGTACCGATACCACCGGGAAAACCCTCAGTAGCAAATACACGATCAGATTGGAACTCAGAGTAGGAGTATTCAACACCAACAGTTTTAGGAAGAAGGTTCCCAACGCCACCAAGCCCGAACAGAAGTCCTCGCTCGACAGCGGATAGAATTTTACCGATACCAATACGGGCACGAGCGCCCGTAAGTTCGGTGATTGTTACTTGCGAAGCTCCGAAGAGGAACTTGTAAGCTTCAATGACATCCTCTGGAGTTGCCATTGTTCTGTTCTTGATGATCTTGGCCTTGAGCAGCAATCTATATTCATCATCAGATGGTTCACGGCTCAATCCAGTTGGAGCGCCAATAGAGTACCAAGGGGCACCAATGGAAGGGTCTGTAAGAGAACCGAAGCTCCCACCTTGTGTTGCACCTTGGAACCCGAAGTATTCAAATAGCTCAGAGTAGACAAGACCGCGTGGGCGCCCAATGATGATGCCAATGACATCCAACTGAACTCCTACCGCTGTATCCAGAGAGCGAAGAGTCATTACATCTTCCATTACTTCCTGTAGTTCGCTCTTGCCTTCGATAAGCAGTTTCAGGTACTTGTCCATAACGGGCTTACCACGGAACTCATCGGTGATCCGCGCTCTTGCAACGTCTAGAAATTGTTCAGTTTGAAATTCATTAATAGCCATCTTGCCTCCTGCGTTATGAAATTGTTACGGTGATGTTAGCTGGAAGGAAGGTAGCAACTTCGTCGAAGTCGATAGCGATGTTACTTGTTCCAGTTGGACTTGGACTTGTGCCGATGTACAGCGAGTTGACCATGTGTCCCGGTACAGCGTTGATCGGAGTGTAAAGACGTGAATAAACTACATCGTCACTGATGAAGTTACCTGCCTCGCCGAAGTCAATCAAGTTCTGTCTGATCTGTGCAGTAGCATCACCCGCCAAAGTCCCCAAGCTTGTGATGTCTACGGAGATATAGATTGGAACCTCTGTAGGACGCTTGTACGAAACGTTATGTACAAATCCAATGCTGTCTACAATCTGCACCGTAGTTTCGCCGTAAGAAAGAATACCCGTTGGCTTGTTTGTCCAGATGGCTTTACCGATATCAGTTGGAAGTCCACCAAGAACAATCGGCATGAACGCTTTAGGCGGAACACCTTCTGCGCTTGTGAACTCTGTGTCGTTCTCGTAAACGATAACGTCTGTGACACCTGCAACGTTACGAAGGGCGTCGATCAGGGCTTCAAGGATATTGGTCGATTGAACGAACTTGCTGTTACGGAAGCGCTCGCGAAGCTCAGGGTCAGTTTCTTGGAGACGACCTGTAGTCGCAGCTACTGGGTTGACGATACTATCCCAGCCAGAGATAGGCACGGAGATTGTGTCGATGGACATTGTAGGTTGCGGGAACGGGCCAACCTGATCATCCTGTGCAATCCCAAGCTTAATCACTTTCTCAATGCGAAGGTTCAGGCTAACAGAGAACGTGGCGATCTGGAATGGATCTGTACGTGATACGAATAGTCTACCATCCTGATAGTAAGTTGTAAAGAGGGAAGAGAACAAAGTATCGATTTCTGCCTTCAAAAGTGCCAAAATAGATGATTGTGTCGCTCCAACTCCAGAGTTTACCGTTGCATCGATATAGTTCACACCGTCTGTTGAGTAGCTGAATGTGTAGTCTGTGTTGTCCAATGTTGAAAGAACTACCAGACCGACGCCAGAAGCATTCTGCGGAGACAGCACTACTGGGTTGAGGATGCTGAACACACGCTGTGTAGTGCTGCTGTAAGCCTTCCCAAGCGGGCTTGAGATTATAGCGTTGATATCCCCTTCCAACAGCACTTGGGCACGAGTAGGCTGAGCAACAAGGCGGTTGATGCCTGACAAAGCAACGATGTTATCCAGCGATACACCGATGGCTGTGTTTGGGTTGAAGCTGTTGTAGATTTGTTGAAGAGCTTCCCATAGAGAAGCTTCCGATGGTGCCATAACGCCGATCATACGACCGAGAGCAGAGTTGTCACTTACGTCAACAACATCCCCAGCAGGTACAAGGTCAGCGAAGATATCTGCTGCACGTGTACGGCTGTCGTTAAGTACATCATCAATTGTTTTGATTTCCAAGCCAGTTGCGGACAAACCTGCCATGTTAGACTCCTACGTCGATGGTAATTGGAAGCGATGCCGTGTTATCTGACACTCGCACTTGGAATGTCATGGAATAGCCACGGTCGCTTGGTGATAGTGAGGATTCAAACGATAGGATTTCAATTACGTCGGTATCCGTAGAAATGATCCGTTGGAAGATCAAATCGATTGTTACCTTGCTTCGAATCTTACCGAAGATTTGTTGGAAGTATGGAACCCCGACTGTTGTGTCAAGGAACCATTCCCCGAGGAACGTGTACATTGTGATCTTTAGGCGCTGTGCCACAACATCAACAAGAAGCTGTGTAACTGGGCACTTACCGTTCACGAACACAATGTCGTGTGTATCTTTGTTGAGTAGCAAATCCATCTTGTATTCCTTATGCGGTTGGGATGCCAGAAGTACCAGACCCCGGAGTGACGCCAATGTGTTTGTGCGTTGCGAACACAATACCGTTGAAGGTCGATGTACCAGTCTGTGTATAGTTGCCAGAGTGAGTGATGTTACCCGCCCATGTCGTTGTGTCTGCGTTGATGTTCAACTGTGGTGTGTTGATTGTGTATGACTCTGTTGCGTTGATAACACCAGTCTTACAGTTGACAGTAACAGCCTGTTCGGTGTTGATGATCAGTTGTCCATCTTGTTTCAACTGGATCATCACTTCTGTTCCAGAAGCAAGGTTGTGAGCAATTACCAAGTCTGTCTTTGGGTTGTGTGGATACTTGCGGATCGATGGTCTGTTTGGACTACGGGAGAACGAGAACAGGCCGGGAATAGCTACAGCATCTTGGTCAGAGAACTTTCGGTAATCGTTTGGTGTTGTTGGTTGTCCGTTGCCAATCTTGAAGTTATCCATTGAGCGTTGGGAGAAGACACACATTACTGTATCACCAACATTAACTGGAAAGCTTACAAGGCTTGTGGACGAACCGGGAAGAAGAACAGGTACACCAAGAATCTGTGTGTGTTCATCAGATGTACCGTCTTTGTATAGGGTGTTGATGCTTGGTTGGACATCAACCCGTTGGTTTTCAAATGTACCGCTTACATTCGTGACCACGCATGGCAGAGCTGTGTAAATCTCTGCCATGTTAATCTGGAACTGAGTCTGAATGAAGTCGGTCAATAGAGCTTCCATCATAGTAGGAATTCCTTCTTCATAGGAGGTCTTGTGCCTCTACTTCGGATGTGAAACATTCAACATACCAATCGTTCCCACGGAAGTCTCCAGAGAAACGAGTAGAGTTGATACGGTAGACGCCAGTGATAAAGTCAGATTCGATCTTCACGATTCGTCCGGGGATGCACTCTGTGTTCAACAGAGCTTTGAATTGCACACCTTTACGGCGCTTCTTATCCTTCTTCATCTTTCTACCTTGTTCAGTTGTATGGAACGGAGCATCGATCAAGCCAGTCTGTTCGCTGATGACAGGAGCAAGGACAGTATCTTTTGTGTAGAGTCCGTTTTCATCTGAGACGCTGAGTACGCCACCAGAGACAGTGAACTCCATATTCTGTGCTTCACAGAGCTTCCGCAGCATCTGTGCAGGCGTTCCGTTGAGAGTCCAGCCAAACACGATAGGGTTGTTCAAGTTCGTGCCTGTGTAAGCTCCACGAGCGACGTTAGGCATCTGCTTACGAATCTCTTCGATCACTTGTTCAACTGTCTCACCGGGAGATACCAGACCCTTCAACTTCTCATGGTTGAGGTCGCTGTAACCTTCACCCATCCGCACCTGAGTTACAAACTCAGTGCCATGCTTTACTGTCTTCACTTCTACTACATTTCCTTGTGCAACTACCCTTGCACCTTCATCCTCATACCCGACAGAGAAAGTGCATTCGAGGTAATCGCCTTGCAGAAGCTGGATATGATCACGAGACAGATTGTAGATTTCGATTGTGGCTGAATTACCGTTGGTGCGTTTTGAGTCGGATGTTTTGGAAATGTCGAAGGTGATTTGAAGTCCTGTGTTAACGGCACCATCCGCATCAGGGATTCCACCAGTGATTCGAATACCATTACCAGTTTTATAGTCACCAACAATCAGGTCATACACTCTGTTTCGTTGTGTCATTTTATACCTCCGTTAGATAGACGTAGTAGAGTTTGAAGAACTCCGGTACGACACTGGAGTCCTGTGTGATTTGTACATCGATAGCTGCGTTAACTGGCATCAACAGGAAGTAACCAGTAAGGCCACTCTCTTCGAGGCTATAATCGACCAGCATAGGATACTGAGCAACTAGAGCAACACCAAGAACAAGCGGAGTCTGATCCTCTCTTCGGATATCCATGTGCCACTGTCCAGCTCTTCCATTCCAATAGAATGTGAACTGCCATGAAACACCTTCAAGAGAGATACCGTAGCGGTACTTATCTTCATCGTACAACGGCATTTCAACGTATACGGTACTTGTCATGGTGTTCTCCCGTCGTCAAAAATCTTAGCAGCACTAGATTTCTTGGCGTTTTTAGTTGGACCGTTCGCAGCGTCGTCACCAGACTTAGTTGAAGTCTTTGTTGTCGCTCCAGTCTTACGTCCCTTGTTTGGTGTTGTCTTGATCTTGATGACTACGTTCTCGACATTCGTGTAGACAGCTTGCTCCATTGTCATGTTGGGGAACAAACCTTCACCTGTGTCAGTGTCCTCTGCAAAAGAGAGCGATGTAAACGAGACATTAGCCCAAGAGCGAGATACAAGGTTGGTATTGTACTCTACCAAAGTGAACGACTCTTTCTTCTCGAACATGTCGATGAGGTCGAATCGAACAGCATGTGCCGTCTTCACTTTTGTCTGCGGAGTTACTGTGACAGTTGGGATTGTGTTTGCTGTAAACTGCGATACAATCTCAGGAAGAAAACTTCGCCACTTAGCGCCTTCGTTGGTAATCTTAACTGGAATCGTTGTTTGTGTGTTGTTTGTAAACTGCTTATCTGTAACACTTACCCAACCTTCATCGGATGGTCTGTTCAAATTGAAGTCAGCATCAGACAATACAGCTTTCAGTGTAAACTTCTTGTTATCCGTAATCGTGTGGTCAGAAATAAATGCACCCCTTGCCAATGGATGCTTTGTGATTGTGGCGTTGTACTGTTCCTCGACGTTTGTAATAGCGTCGAAGTAGAGCACATCGCCGTTGTCACGGCGAATAGCGTAAGTCATTATTTGGTTTCCTTGGTGTTGATCATCGCGTCACGAAGAACGTTAGCCATAGCCTCTTTAACCATTCCGGGCATCAGTGCCATGTTACTGGTCAGCTCTTGTGCGTTAGCACCCCCGATGGTTACAGGCATTGTCACTTCGATTGGAGGAATACGCATAGCATCTTGCACAATGAATGCTTGTTTCAGTTCTTCCAGTTTCGCCACCAGCTCTTCCGGGTTGAACGAGTTAGTTGGAACATCTGTCTGCCCCGGCAATGAAGCTGCTGATTCTGCTGTGTACTTCTCTTGCAGTTGAGCGTCTACCCACTCTGGCCCCATTACAGTAGCTAGCATGTTACGGGCGTTGGCCTCGACTGTTGTACCAGAAGAGTTTGTTTGCTGAGCGTATTGTCCGGCCTTCACAAATCGAGTAACAGCAGCGTTGAAAGTTTCCATCAAGGCCGTCAATTCACGCATTGTGTTGACCAGCATTTCAGGGAAGCTCAATCCCTGCAAGCCGCCAGCAAGTTCTATCGCCATGTCCAGTGCAGCTTTCAGGTTGTCTCCGAAAGTCTTAGCAGCAGTTGCCATATTGTCCATAGCAGTCTGTGCTTCTGGCGACTGAGAAAGCCAACGGCCAAACAGGGAATCACCTCCCTCTGAATAAGTGATCAAGTCGTCCAGTGCAAGAGCGATCAATCCGATAGCAGCAGCGACACCACCAAATGGCATCATTACAACTCCGGCTGTTACGCCTAGAGCTGCAAGTTGCCCACCAGTCATTCCAAACAAGGCAGCGATACGTGGAAGTTGTCCAAGCAAAGTACCACCAACGTTGATAACTGCGTTGATAGGTTCGATCAGCAAGTTGAATGCTTCCCCTAGTGCTTTCACACCCGGCTCTGCGTCCCGCATACCATCTGCCATTGCTCTAAAGAACTTACCCATACCCTTGTCGAAGCCAGCGTCGGAGAAGACCGCTACAGTGTCAGAGAAGGCGTTGTTCATACGGGCTTGTTCAGCAGCCGTAGATTTCATAGCCTTTTCAAGAGCACCACCCTGACGGGCACGAGCAGCAAGAATAGCAGCAAACTTCTCTAGAACGGCGCCAGACTTAACGTCACCATTCTTCATTGCATCCATCAACTTACCAACAGCCTTATCATCTGTACCGAATCCAGCAGCCTCGGCCATCGCTGACTCTGCCCCCGGCATACGTTCCGAAAGTTGTCCTTTCAGTTCTTCGGACATTACTTGGCCTTTGTTCATCATCTGTTCAATGGCTTTCATCGAACCTTTCATGGACTCTGTATCAAGACCCATTACACGTCCGTATTCAGAAACACCTTGGAATACAGATTGAACACCTTCCGTTGACATGCCAGATGTTTTACCAGAAGCAAGCATCTTGTTATACGATGGAGCGGTTTGACGGTAGTCCATACCAATCTTATTGGACAGGTCTTTCACCCACTTGCTTTGTTCCTGACCAGCTTCCTCGCTGCCCATTACGGCAGTCATGGCGTTCTTCTGGCCTTGCATTTGTTGGTTGATCTGGTTGAGCTGACTGAATGCGAATGCAGCACCAAGGCCGGGAATCGCTCCACGCATGAAGCCCATACCTGCACCAGCGATACCACCGCCTAGAGCGCCTTCACGTGCGACTCTACGGGCAGCTCCAGCCTTACCACCGCCACTGCCCCCACCATTAACTACTTTCGTGCGAACAGTGAACTCGTGGTTGCTGATAGCTGCTCTGATTTGGGCACGTAGTGCTTGTTGGTCAACAGCCAGTTTCAGTTTCGGGTCTTTCAAGTCGATTGTCATTGCACCGACCTTGCCCTTCGCTGCCATCAAACTTCTACGGACGTTGGCAATGAAACGAGCTTGGCTAATGTCAGCATCGATCTTGAGTTTGTATTTAGATTCAGTACCTTTCTTCCAGCTACGAAGTGTAGCGTCTGCCACCTTTGTATCGATCTGTAGAGGAATCTTAACTTGCATCTGGCTAAGTAGGGTACGGATGAAACGCTTCTGTCCTACAAGGTCTGCCACATCAACTTTGATGTTGGACAAACGGATCGGAGTCTTGTCGAGGCGATCACAGATTTTCTTGCTGGCCGCCATCAGAGCTTCTTCGCTTACAGCGAAGTTTCTGAAAGTGATCTTAGCATTGGTAGCCTTTTCCAGTTGGGCACGTAGCGTTCTTGAGTCGAGGCTGACCTTGATGTTGAATTTCTTATTTGCTGCAACTCCGAATTGTTGGAGCATGGTTGTTACACCAGCCAATCTCTTTTCGAATGCAGCAAGAGGACGGGCGTCTACGTTAAACTTCAACGTACCCGTTAGTCTTGCGATTTCTTCTTGGATCATAACAGCCTCGCTGAATTATCTCTGTGCCGCTTGAGCCTGTTCTGCTTTGATGCGAGCTAGTTCATCAAACTCCATCTTCACTTCAAGGATTTCAAGCATGTTGTGTAGGTCTTCCACGTTGCAAACTGTGTCAAGCTCCACGTAAGTTGCCATCGGTCTTTCGGCAGTCAGGACAAGATAGATTTCCCAGTCTTGTCCGAACTTCTCTTGTAGCCGAGCTACACGGGGATGAACAGTCTGTGGCTCCCCGCTATTTACACGGCGGAACCGAGTAGAGTAAAAACCGAGCCGAAGTTGAATTCGACTACCTCCTTCACCAACAGGAATAGTTTGTCGTACTCACCAGCAAACTCCATGTCGAAGTTGATGCCAACACTGCCCTTCGAGCATGTGCTAACCAGTTCAACGATCAGTTGTTCAACGTTCTGGTCGAGATTATCGAACAGGATATTCAGAGCTGCACCAAGATCACCACCACCTTGCAATGTTGCAAAGGAAGGGCCGATCAGTTTGGTAAGTTGTTTCAGTACGCGAGTACCACGCATTGCAGGGAAGTGTGTGAGTAGGTATTCTGTGCCAAGGATGGTCACGTGTTTTTGGCCGATTGCCATATTATGTTCTCCTGTTATAAATTAAGGAAGTCAGTAGCTGAATCGACAAGCTCAGCGCCTTTGCCAGAGATATAGTCGATAGCACCAGATGCAGTGTCGAGTAAGTCGAATCCTTGTCGTGCGTTACCGCCAATACCACCTGCGAGGAAGTCTAGGCATTCGATTTCCCACTTGTATGTCGCCATGTCACCACACAATCCGATGTCTGGATAGGCGCCAAGGAAGCATTCCGTGGATTGGTAATACGTTGATCCACTTTTGTCGCTCACAGCGAACTCAAGGCGTGCAGATTGTGTGCGACGGTCTTGGACAAGGATCGAGGTAAAGATGTCGTTCGTGATGGAGGTTTGCAATGTTTCGACAGTAACAGTTGCATACAGGTCGCGGTTATACACACGGGTGTGTTTCCCACGGATTCCACGGACCACTCTGAAAGGGCGGGCGCCCTTCCATTGAAGATTTACAGACACAATGCCTGTGAGAATGTAACCGCAAAGGATGAGTTTAACATCCGCTGGGCTATATGTCAAGATATCAGAAGCCATTTAAAATACCCCGAACTGTTTAAGGATTGGAAGGGTGCTGCTGGCAACCAACAGGGAATCTTCGATAGCGCTGGTGTCTTCGTTACCGCCGATGGTGAACACCACATCTGAGCAGCCGAATACCCATTTACGTTCTGACATTTCAGTTCCAAAGTCTACGTCTGGAATCGATTCTACCCACGCCGAAGCTGCTAGGAAGTTTGTCTGTCCACGTCCATCTTTGATGAACAATGGGAATTTACCCATGTGGGTAGTTGAGTCAATGTTGTAAAGCATGGACAGGATGTTGTTGCTGGATGATGATTGCATCAGCGTCAGTTCAACTCTGTATCCTGTGTCGTCGAAGTACATGCGGGCAATCTCACCGTCCATAGCTCTTACCTTATAGAACGGTTTGCAGTCTTTTATAATTCGAATGAATGTGCCGTCAATGTATCCTGTAACGGAGTGCATCCCCGCGAGGGTAACTGTTACGTCGGAAGGCGAGTATGTCGATAGTGCCATTTTATTTTCTCCAATAAAAAGGGGCCGCCATCGTTAGATGGAAGCCCCAGCGATGTTAACCAATCCACTTAGCGTCGATTGAACCACCCAGTGTCGTAATAACGTCTTGGTCTTCTGGTGAGAGAACCGCGTTACCACCGATGTAGGTGTCAAGGTTGTGAGCGTGCAATACCCAGTCACGTGTCTGCATCGAGTTAGCGAATGCAGAGTTTGGAACTACACCAACATAAGCGTCGTCGCTAAAGAAGCGGCTACGGCCAGAGGCGTCTGAGATTTGCAGAGAGAACAAACCAGAGCTGTTACGGGTAGCCGCGTCGTTTGCGTAAAGCAAAGACAGGATATCGTTAGAAGCAGAAGTTTGTTGCAGGCTCAAAGTGACTTTAGCACTTTTGTTTGCGTTGTAAATACGTGTCGATGTGTTGTCAGCACCAGTGTACATGGTGAATGTTTCAGCAACACGTTCGATTTGTACAATGCTGTCTTCACTGTACCCGCTCACAATGTGAGCAATACCCGAAGAGCGTTGTGTGATAACGACGTTCACATCATTTGGAGCGAACGTTGCTAGACGTTGAGTAGCCATTGATTATCTCCTGTTAGGGATGTAACCGTAATTAAACGGTTACAGTTCCACGGATTTTGACGAAGTGGATAGCACCAGCCAGACGTGCTTCGAATGTGATGCCGTCGAAGATACGCTGCGCTCGCAGGTTAGCCGAAACAGACAGTACATCTGGAACAGTAACGATTGGAGCTGGGCTTTCGGCCAGACCACCTGCACGAATACCATCATTCAACTGGGCACGGATTTCGGCCTCGATGATTGCAGCACCGGCTGATGTGTAAGGGATTTTCTTGCTGTTTGCCATACGGAACCACAGGCGTTCTTTCATGCGTTGTTCCAGCCAGTCAACGAAGACCATAACGTCGATCCACTCACCACCGAACATCTTACCGCCGATAGTTGTGTTCAGACCACCAACAGTTTCGTAGGTGTTCCCGTTTTTGCCTTGGATGTGCTGTGCTTCGGTATCCGACAACTTGCTGACCGAGAAGCCGCTCAGTGTCTTATACGCCCATGTGTTCGAGCCCGGTTGTTCTTGCAGTTGGTATCCGACCCACGAGCATTCAGGGAACATTGTATCAGCGTCAGCCGACCATAGTCCGAATGTACGTTGGTATGTCAGAGCTTTCAACTTGCTGAATACATCGTCTGTAGCAGTTCCTTTGACATCTAGATCAGCAGATGAAGTACCGAATACTTTCTTCTGTGCTTCGATAACACCAGCTACGGCCAGTACATCAGCTTCGAGGTGAGATTCGATTGTCAGAGCATACCAAGTGTTGTTAGCACTTTGAACTGCTGAGATGGTGTCTGGCCAGCTTTCAGTAGATGGCTGCGAAGACTTGCTCAGGTTAGGTGAGACTTTCAACGACCAATCCACAGTCGAAGTGATTGTCAGAGTACCGTCGAGGTTGTCTACAACACTAACGCCAGTAACTGGAGTAACAGTGTAGGCTGCTTTCAAACCTGTAGCGATCTGAATAGCTGTGTCAAGTGCTGCTGCTGTGTACGAGATAGTTACGCCACTGATTGTCAGAGTGTAGCTAGTCGAAGCGATAACGCTTACCACGTTAACAGTTGCACCCGGAATCTGACGACGACCGATTACAATGTTGGCAGGCTTGAGGGTTTGTCCGAACAGTTTGCTAGCCGCGATGTAAGCTGTGTCCGTCGAGGCGAAGTCATCAGCTACAGCAAGCAAGCTGCTGTATACACGGGCACGTTCAACAAAGTTGGTGTGTGCAGAAATGAATAGAGGGACGTTGAAATTGGTCTGAGCAACCGCAGCAGTTTCGCGGCTGATCTGGATGTCAATGATGTCCGTAAGTTGAGTCATGTTGATGCTCCTGATTATGGATTAGGGTTTGTTGTAACGTCAATGTCATTGATGATGATATGATCCGGTTCTCGCCCAGCATCATGGTAGATGCCTGTAAGTCCAGTGAACTCAATCCAGTCAATGTCATCTACTGTCATCGAGCAGTATGCGAATGTCACGTCCAGTTGATAGACCATGTACATATCTGTTTCGCGTCTGACGGGCAGCCGTCTTGCTGACATCTTCTTGTGCAAAGACAAGTTGTTCAGCTTCATCAGCTCAAACCCTTTCGGGGTTCTCATTGCTAACTCAAGTTGCTGTGCCATTTCCGCAGTTGTAGTGTTTGCATCATACTTCCCATGGAACTCGAACCTGACTTGCGTCAAACTGTCCTGAATGGTTGTAGTGATGGCATCGCCTGTGAGCGGGTTGATCTTCCCAAGGTGGGATGTGTATTGCTGTCCAATGACATCAAGCTTTCGCACGTTAATTACGCAATAAGGCGTCGTGGGTTCAGGGCCGTTGGTGTATGCAAAGATCGTTGTCCACGTAGGGAACAATCCATTCACAAGTTTGTATAGAGCGTCTTCGAGGTCTTGATAGATGTTCATGTCAGTTCCACCCGCATGCAAATTGCTTTGTAGTGGTTAAGGACACCCATCGCGTAGTTGATGACTTTCATCACCTCGTATTTATCGCCTTGCCAAATGAACTGGTCAGCAGCGTGACCGTTTGGCCCCTCTTTCAGTTCGAACAGTTCAGTCCCTTTAGTGTAAATCTTCAAGCAGGCTTTCGATCTGTCCGACTCTGGAAGTAGGATGGTGTCGGATGATTTCAACACCGGCTGTACGTTGCATACAACCTGAACAAGCGAATCAGTACCGGGGACAGGACGACCGTTGACATACGTCGTAGATGTTCTGCGGGTAATGTCGAGTGTTACTCGCCCGGTAGAGAGCAATGGTGGGTAAAGCATGGTATCACTCCTATCGGTGGATTTGGAACTTGACCGAATTCATCATGAACTCTGTGTCTCGTAGTGGCGTGTTACGTCCACCTTTCTTCTCGATAGTCTTCGGAGAGTTGCTACCGGGATAGTTGAGGATCGTTGTTTTCATTTGCTCGGCAACACCGTCACCAAGTTGTTGAAGCAATCTTTGAATTGCACGACCGTTAGTCAATGCACTCTCGAAGATGGCCTTCATCATGCTAGTCATGTGCTTCTGTGTTGAGGCAGCCATGAAAGTCTCTTCCATAAATGGTCGAGTTGGGTTATGTACAGTACCGAATTCGTTGTAGTAGGCAACTTGAGCGACAGGCAGGTTATCATTCTCAGGACCGTATCTGTCTTCCTCAAAGAAACCGATATCGACTTCCGTACCATTTAATTGGGCCAGCCGCTTTTGCAGGGCTGGAAGCTTTCGAGTTTCTACTTTAAAAGTAAAGCCCATTGCAGGCTCCTTCGCAGTTTCCCGAAAGCAGGATGTTTCGTTGTTCGATCTTGTAGACACCAATTCCAATACGGAAGTTGTCAGGATCGTTTCTGTTAGCTAGCATGTCTGAACGAGAGATACCACCAGCATATGGAACAGCTAGGCTGATCGCAATGTTCGGGTCTTTCAGAATCAGTTGCAATGCTTTCATGTAGTTGCTGAACCAGTCACCACCATAGACTTCAATGTCTCCAGTGCGTTCACGGGTCATGCGAGTTAGTTTGAACAGGATGGCCCGTACAGCATCCATCGTTGCTCTGTTCTCATTCCCGTTGGCTGCGTCCAAGAAGTATTGGTAATCAGCATCCGTCAGGTATTCGATGTCATCCCAAATATCTCCGACATTCAAACGAATGCGGTCAACTGGGTTGTTCTGTGGATCGCCTGTATATGGCATGGTGTTCTCCTAAAACAATGAAGGGGCGCTACAAGAGCGCCCCGTTCAATTAGGCACCAACGATACCCTTAACGATCAACTGTGGGCGACGTAGGACGCTCAGGAAGTTGGACTCGGTTTGGATTTCGATCATTTGACCACGACCGTCACCGTATTCAAAGGCGTACATTTCTTGCCCTTGGGTGTTGATGAAGTCGAAGTGATCCGCTGGAGCGTGGTAAGTAACGAAGTTGTCGCTCGAACCTTGGTTGCTTGGCAGGAAGTAGCACTCGCCAACTGGGATGTAACGCACGCCATCTGGACCAACACCACGGTATTCCACGTAGGTGATGTTCGCGATAGTGAACTCACGGTAGCGGTCGTCGTAGCCATTGGCTTTCAGACGATCTTTCAGGATTTGTGGCGATTGCTGGTGAGCAAGGTACAAAGCCTTCATGGTTGGGTGGCCGATCAACTTCGAGAAGAACTCTGGCGAAGCGATAGCGTAGATGTCACCACGGATTGAACCGTCGTGTGCGTTGTCCTGAATCGCAGCGAAGACTTGTTCGGTCTTGGCGATGATGTCAGTTGTTGCTGTGTTCAGTTCGAAGTCAACAGTTGTACGTGTTGCACCGAATTGAGTGTACCAGTCGTAAGTGACTGTGCCGTTTGGAGCGTAGGCAGTACCAGTTGTGATGGTGTGCCAGATAGCTTTTTCTTTTGTAGCCGACCAGCTTTGACGGATGGTTTCCAGTTTACGGGCACGAACTGCTGCCAGTGTTTCCAGAACGTCTTGACCGAACGCACGCTTACCTTGGATGTCACGCGGGGTGATAGCATCGTCAAGTGTGAAGTGTGGAACAGCAAAGCTCATCATACGACGGCTGTGGTCTGCCGACACTTGGTGACGTTGGCCACGGTGTACGTCAGTTACCAGACCGAAGCCCTTGGTGATTTCTTCCAGAGTGATCGACTCTTGGTTAGTCGTATCCATGTTGAAGATACCGAGTTGTTGGCCCAGTCCCCAAACGTTCGGGATGATCATCAGTGGAGCTGTCAGGTCGGTGTATTCGTAGTTGTCGCCATTGAAGCTACGAACTGCGGCCTTAGCGATTTGAACTTGAGACATTTATATGCTCCTTGAATTAGTGGATTGCAACGTCGATTTGATCGACAGCGAAGATTTGCAGGGTAGCCAGCTTGGTGAAAGCCGTTGCCTTGTTGGCGTCCGATACACCAGCTCCGAATACCAAAGCACGCTTACCAACTTTCGCTTTACCGCGAGCCAGTAGCAAGGCTTTGCTGAATTCAGCAGCAGATGGACGAGTCAGGTCGTCGATCAGAATGTAAGTTGCGTCACCTACAGTTGCAGGAACAACCAGTTGGAAGGCGCTGTCCAATACCGAACCAGTGAGGGTGGCGTTGGTTTGTGACTTGTTGATCACTTCGCGAGTAGTACCGCTGTCAGGGAATTCTTCCCATTTCAGCCAGTTGCTCAGACGCTGAGTGTCAGATGCGTAAATAGCCATTGTTTATTCTCCGTAGAAATTATTTGCCGTATTTGGCTTTGAGGATGCGAGTTGTTGCGTCAACTTCATCGGCAGTTTTTGCACCGTCACCAGCAACGCCAGCTTCGTTAAACATTTCCGACTCGGATTCAGCAGCTTTTTGTACAGCGAAAGTTTCAACAACAGCAGCGAATGCTTCTGCGTCCAATGGAGCCAGAGACTTCATCAGTGCTTCAACTTTGTCAGCAGCGACTACAGCAGCTAGTGCTTCTTGACGTGATTTTTGAACAGCGGCAACAGCAGCAGTTTCGAATTCAGCAAGTTTGGCTTCGGCAGCTTTCAGCACTTCTGCTTGAGCGTCCAGCGACTTCTGTACTTCGGCAACAGCATCAGCCACAGCTTTGGTCACGAATTCTTCGTGAGCCGATTTCAGGATGGTTTCCAAGGGAGTGTCCTCTTGTTCGATTTGGGTTTGTTCTGGAAGAGCAGCGAACGCTTTCTCCAGCATTTCTTGATCAGCCATAAGGGCCAGATGTTGTTCTGGAGTCAGAGCTGCAAGAGCCTTCTCCACGTCTTGAGCTTTGTATACCGATTTCATAATGCTGATGGATTCAACACGAGAGTCGATGTAATCTTTCTCGTTGGTATCAGGATACTCGGTGCGGCCATAGCCCATAACAGCAGAAAGAACTTCTGCATCATCCCAGTAGAGTCCGAAGAACTTACGAAGGAATTCAGGGAATTGCATTTCGACAGTAACCGATGTGGCCTTGTCTACTTGCTCTTGTGTAATGTCGAATGTCGCTTTGGTGATAAGAGTTGTGATCCCATTGGCTGGGCCACCTTGGTGCTTACCGACCAGAGCTACGTGAGCGCCTTCGTGTTCGAACTTGATGTCCGTTAGGCGACGTGTGGCTTTTGTCATTCTGTAAGTTCCTCTACGGTTGCCATAGCGCCAATAGAGACGCCATTGATATCACCTGTCTTCACACCTTCCCACATAGCATCAGAGGCTTCTGTACCTTCGGGGAAGTGCCACCATTGCAGCCATGTACCCTTCTGTACAGTCACTCCGTTATCCAGATTGAAAGTTGCAGGGGCGATGAACGATTGAACAATGTCAGCAGATTGTGTTTCGATCTGGTGGAAAAGGTTAGCTACTTGACAGTGTGTGTTGAAGTTGTTGCAAGCCTTCTCTACTTCGACTGCGGTATATGTATCACCGTGCAAGTCTACAGTGTCAGGCTCCAACACAACAAAGAGCGCCATGCGCTTTTCATCATCAAGTGCTTTTGTAACTTCTACTTGAGGCTCTTCTTTGGCTGAACCGCCGAAGTGCTTCTCAATGAGGGCTGCGATGCCCTCAATAAGTGCGTTGCTCATGATAACTCCTATGCGTTATTCGCGGCAGAGTTATCTCGGCCACTAGCTGTTTTGGATGCACCATTACCAATTCCGGCTTGTCCAGCTTGGCTTTGTCCGCCCATGATTTCATCTTCCTTTACAGGAGCGTCATCAGGACGACGAACGATCTTGAGACTATCGCGAATCTTGTTCATAACAGGACGGTCGCGTTCAAGACCACCAACACTGCCAATACGTTGAATGGCTTTGGAGAACTCATCAAGGTCAACTTCGTCAAGATCACCGTAGACTAGCTTTGGAAGCTTAACGTCTGGAGATACACCGTTCATTGCGAACAGTTGTTTAACGAGGTCGTTGTTCAGCACATCTTGGATTTCTTGTAGGCGGGCTTCGATAGCCATCGCCATGATGTTTGTTTTTGCACCAGCCAGAGAGTAAGAACCAACTTGGTCTTGACCCATCTTCAACATGTCAGCAAACAAGACCATTAGGATTTTGTTGTCCCAACGCTTGATGATTGCGTCCGTGTCGTACATCTTCCCGCCCATAGTCGAAGTTAGTTCGAACTTGAACAGAGGTTGACGTGAATCAGGATCGAATGCTTGGGGAAGGATCAAACCACTTTGTTCGTTCATCTGGATATTCCGAATGACGTTCTTGTAGTATTCGTAGATCGCTTTCTCAGCGTCAGTTGCGTCTGCACTCATGTAACGTGGCGGAAGATACAGGGTTGGCATACCGTTCATGTCACGGGTCACACCAACTGCTTCCTGTTCTTCGATCAGGGTACGATATTTCCAAGCGTGGTATGCAGCACGGAGAGGACTATTTCCTTCCGGGTTGTCACGCTTTACATCGACTCTGAAATGCAGGAATTTCTTGCGAGGGATGTCAATTGTTCCCGTTGCGTTCAGTAGCTTGGCATAACGGTCTGTACCGTCTGTGATGCACGCTAAGCTCTGCTGGACACCGATAAGGTCACGCCCGTCATCCGAGTATAGCCATTTGTTTACCGTTGCCTGTGAGCGAACTGGGAGCTTCTTGAAGCCTACCTTGTTGTCGTTGTATTGGGAGCCATTGTCCCATGTGCGACGGCGGTAGACTTTCTCGTTAATGCAATACCCGTAGGTAAATGCACTGGTAACTTCTTGGATGAAAGATCGCCAACTGTGATCCATGTCGTGCATGGCTTCTTCGAGGAATTTGGCATTGGCTTTCATTTCAGCGGATGGGTCGATTCCAGTATCAACGATCCATTCAACGCGGCTCACCATCATTTCGAACAACGAAAGAGCGGCTGCGATTGTGGCATCTTGTGCCATAAGTTGGAAAGTTCTGTTGGCTTCGGGGAAGCGAAGTTCTTTACGAGCTTCTTCCTGAATTCGACCACCGTGTTGTTTGAGTCCTACGACACCCAACTCACCCAGTCGAAGACGGGGGATAGATGCCTTTTCGATAACTTCGGTCATGGCCTCGCCTTAATAAAGTCTGAATGGGTTCGTCTGTGTCATCACTGGAACAGTGAAGTCAGGCAAGTGAATGTCTGTAGACAAGTTGTTGAATGCGTCCGATGTGGCGTCCACCATGTCGTCTTTGATGTTGCGAGAACCGTCAAAGCGAACTAGCTCAGAAATGTAATCTCCGTTCCATTCTCCAACTACCATCTGCACGCCACCAGCTTCTGCAACAGCAGCGAAGGGAGCGAATCGGGTAACTTTGGATTTGTTGGTGGCTTTCATTCGAGCGTAATAGCCATAGTCGGCCAAGTCTCGAATCAACTGGGCAGCATAAGCTTTACCAGCAGCACCGGGGTCTTGCGGAATGATGATAGTTACATCGTCGCCATCTTGTTTGGCAGTTTCAAGGATGAGGTCGAATACGCCGCCATGCCTGCGTCTGTCACGCACCACATGTTCGATGGTATACATACCGGATCGATCTTTCGACATCAATACACCAGCAGTCCAGTCGGGCTCAGGGTTCGTGTCGGAAGGCATTGTACCGCTAATGTCCCAAGCTCTTACACGCTTACCTGCGTTCAGGGGCGGCATTGGAATCTTGTGAACCCACTCTTCTTTGAAGTATCCGCTACCTTCTTCTCGGGCAAGCCAACTACCGTGAAGTAGACGTGCTTTCTCTACACGACCCAAACCTTTGAGCATCGCAACATAGCCGGGATCGGCTTTGCACAATACAGGGTTGTCGTATACGTTACCTGAAATGAAGCAGAAACTAAGAGGTTGACATTGATCGTGGTGATCGACTGGAAGGCCGGGAGTGTGATACTTCTCATACACTTCTTCCCATGAAGCACCCCAGTGCATCTTGTCGTTCAAACGGACAAACCATCTTGTAACGCCGTCACGTTCGGGGATTGGAATTCCAGTATCTGGATCAAGCCACCATTCGAGCCAATGACGCAAGAAGCTGTCATAGTCCGGGTTACATGTGATTTTCATGTGTGGTTTTACGGAACAAGCCGGGTTACGCATACGAGATAGCAAGTATACGACCATAGCTTCTTCGAATTGTTGTCCTTCGTCAACGAGGAACTTACTTACCTCCCAACCTTGGAAGTTGTCCTTGGCTTTGAGGTCTTGGAAGTGACGGAGGAATACCTTAGCTCCGCTAGAGAAAGCGAAGTGGTCTTGTTTTGCTCTCCACTTAACCTTCGGATCAATCAACGAGAAAAGAGCCATTGCTTTTTCTAGAAGACCACCGGGGCCAGTGAGTTGTGGGGTTGTTCTACGAACGAGAACGCCACGGAAATTTGGATCGTGGACATGTTTCAGAAAGTCCATTACGCCTAAGTAGGATTTACCTGCCCCAGCCGCTCCACCAAATACAGTGATGTTTGCGTCTGCGTGCATGAAGTCATATTGCTTTGGTGACTTTGGCCCGATGATGTTTGGGTTCAAATCGAATACTGGATATTCTTTTGGCTTGAGAACCATCGTGCCTCCTTGCTGTAAGGTTAATGGGAATGTCCCGCTTTATGTGAGTAGTATAACCCGGAAGTTGAGTTTGTCAACCCCCGAGTGTAACATTTATCCAATCAGACTGTCAAGCCTTCAATGCAGCAATAATTGCGTTAATAGCAACCTTGTTTGCATTCGCCAAAGCTTGTGCCGTTGGTAGGTCAGTAGCGTTCGCAGTTGTAACTGGAGTTAGGGCAGCAACAGCAGCAGCCACTCCAGAGTCGATGAACGCTCCAGCTTTGATACCTTCAAGCAGTCCAAGTTGTGCAACCAGTGCGTATTGTTCCGATGTAGTCATTTTGATTTCCTTGAGTTGAGTGTGCCGTGATGGCAAATTGTAGAAACGAGAAAACCCACGCGAGGTGGGTTATCTTGACAAGACGTATCGGCTAAGGTAGCTCTTGGCTACATGCGAGTGCTCCGATTGTCTATGTTTGGAGCAGAATGTCAGAATCGAACTGACCTCATCAGCTTGGAAGGCTGGGCGCTCACCTTGAGCAATCCTGCATGAATTTCTCTATGACAGTTGGCACAGACCAGAATACACTTATCAACTTCTGCTAGCATCCTTTCGACGGTAGAGTAGTTGTTGATCAGACTCGATGGTTTGTTCTCTTTAACAGACGGGTCTACATGATGGAACTCCAGAGCCGCACTGCACTTATCGTATCCACAGATAGAACAACTATCTCCGAACAGCTCGTACAGAATGCGACGCTTTTCTTCCACAAAAGAACGTCTGTTGTTTTCCTCGCAAGGTATGCACAAAGGTTTGTACTTTTGCTTACCGGAGGTTTGTTTGCCATTTGTATAGAACTCTGTCAAAGGTTTCACATCGAGGCAGGTTTTACACTGCTTCATGTTTACCTCATTCAGTTTGTAATTTGGTGGGGCCGGAACGAATCGAACGTTCGACCTGTGGGGTTTCAAGCCACCGCTCTAACCTACTGAGCTACAACCCCTTGTGTGGAGCCATCTATGGGAGTTGAACCCATCTATTACTGGTTTGCAATCAGCACCCTAGCCGCTCAGGCAAGATGGACATAATTTGGTGGATACAGGTGGGGATCGAACCCACGACATCCGCATTGCAAGTGCGGCGCTCTCCCATCTGAGCTACTGACCCATGTGTTTGGGGTGACGCAGAGATTCGAACTCTTTCAACCGGGTCACAACCGGAAGTCTCAGCCAGAGAGAACGACGCCACAGTCAAGCGTGTTGCTTATCGCGTTTGCTGCCGCTTTCTCCCAGCGATACCCGAAGGCTTGATAGGACGGTACGATGTCTGCCCTCACTGCACGAATGCTTTCGGGTATAACACCTTTTCAACAAAATTGGGTGCAGGACCGGGAGTGCATGCCCGAATTTCCCAACCGTCTCCTTGACAGTTGCCTACATAATTGGTCAGGGTGGAAGGTAACGCTCCTTCTTCTCAGGATTCCAAATCCAGCACATCACTTTAATGCTTCACCGAGATAAATCATTTCGTGATTCGAATACCGAACCACCAGAAGTCGATCCTTACGGACCAACGAGAATCGTTTTGTCCAAAGCCAACTCGCACCATACGGTTGTTGGGTTCCATTTGCACTTTATTGAATCTCATTTCATACTCCTGTTTAAATTGGTGGTTGTTCAAGGACTCGAACCTTGGATGTATCATTGTGCCGGGTTACAGCCGGTTCTCTTCGCCGCTAGAGTAAAACAACCATTTAAATTGGCAGGCAATAGAGGACTCGAACCTCCCATCTGCTGGTTAACAGCCAGCGACCCACGCCCGGTGAGATCATTGCCTAGAAATCTTCCACGTATGTTTTGGCTCGCCGTGGAACGAGGGGCCGAGATTTTTATTCCGCTTCGGACGCAGAGCGGTACAGTGGGGAGCAACCCAGTGTTTGGTTGCGAAGGGTGGAATCGAACCACTTGCGTCCGGTTATGAGCCGGTTGACACTTGCCTTGCGTCTTAGCGCCCTCGCATTTGTTTGGTTGCCGGAGCAGGGCTTGAACCTGCGACCTACCGCTTATCAAGCAGTTGCTCTACCAACTGAGCTATCCGGCATTAAATTGGTGCCCCATCACGGAATCGAACCGCATTCTCAACGTTACAAAGGTCATGTAATACCAATATACTAAAAGGGCATGTAGCCCCTTACGAGGGCCATGCGGGCGTAGTTGCATCATGCTTGAGCCTTACCACAGGCCCACTTTACCGCGTTGATGTTTGCGGGATAAGCCTACCGAGATGGCTTTCTCATTGCGACATTTCTGTCCTCGGGCAACAAATTGGCGGTTTATAAGGGAGTTGAACCCTTCCCTCTGGCGTGACAGGCCAGTGTACTAACCGATATACTAATAGACCAAATTGGTACTCTGCCGGGGACTCGAACCCCGTTCATGAGGGTGAAAACCTCATATCCTAAACCGCGTAGACGAGCAGAGCATTTGTTTCTTTACTTGGCAGAAGGTGGTTTACCCGGCTTGCCTTTGTTCGGATGACGACCTTTAGGGTCTTTGCGAGAAGCCTTGTCAACCGGAGCGTGTTCTTTTGTAGCATCGTAATACTTCGACATCTTCATTTCTCCTTTGTTTTGAATTTGGTACAGATGATAGGATTCGAACCTATCTGGTACGCCTTCGTAGGGCGCTGCCTATCCAATCGAGCCACACCTGTATATCTTGTTGCTATAAGGAGGATTCTACACGACATTTGCACAATGTCAAGCGTTTATTTAAAATTATTTTAGATTGTGATCAAATTCCCAATGGCAGTTCGGACAAAGAAGCATCAGGTTACTGCGGGCATTGATCACACTCAGCATCGTATCGTCAGGGAAGTCAGCCACTGCTCTGATATGTGCAACCTCTACGTGCTTATCATATCCACACTTTTGACATAAAAACAGGCTCAGCAGCTACAGAGGCTCTTGCTCGACTGCGAACTAAAGCATAGGCGGAAGACCTATGATGTTTCTCGTAGATAGCTTCTGCAAGCGTCATATCCTTCACGATGTGAGCACTATGTTCATCACAGACAGTTCTTCGACCGCTTACAGGGATTGAACATACTTTACACGCTCTTTGTACTCTGGCTCTCTTCGGCGTCTTGTTCGTCACTGTTGTGGCACAAGTCCTACTGCAATATTTTCTATTCTTTGTGGGCGTTCCACAATTTCCGCAATCGATCATGATGCTCCTTATTTGGTAGACCTGCTTGGGATCAAACCAAGACTAACTCTTTAGAAGAGAGTTGTGCGATTCACTACACTACAAGTCCAGAAGGCTCCTGCACATCCACTGTACCAATCCAGCATGCTGCTATCACAATCAAGACCCTTAATTCGAGGACGACATTTATAGCACGCAGTCGTCTGTGCGTCAACACCCTGAGTTGGTTTCAGAGTCATACCAAGGCGCGGTACGTTTGGAAGAGGATACTGGAATCGAACCAGTCTAAACGGAGTCAAAGTCCGGTGCCTAACGCCAATCGGCCAACCCTCAATTAAATAGTACCGGCCATCAGGAAAGACATGGCCATGCCCTCCATCCGACCTAGTTGACTTCCTCTGTATTCTTTGTAGGCTCCAATACCCAGTATCACCTGCCGGGGCTCGAACCCGGTATACAGTTACTCATCAATGTTTGGTGCCCCCAGTCGGACTCGAACCGACACGCATATTTCAGCCACAGGGTCTAAGCCTGCTACGTCTACCAATTCCATCACAGGGACGTGATATTTCAATTTGGTGCTTCTTGATGGAATCGAACCACCGTAGCCACCGTGTAAGGATGGCGTTCTACCATTAAACTAAAGAAGCTTGGTCGGGATAGTGAGACTCGAACTCACATGGCCGAAGCCCACAGGGTTTGAACCTGCTGCGAATACCAGTTCCGCCACATCCCGTTTATTTGGAGGCTAGTGTGAGATTCGAACTCACGAGCCGTTTCCGACTGTCGGTTTTCAAGACCGGTGCTTTTTATCCACTCAGCCAACTAGCCATGTTTTGGTAGCGGATGTAGGATTCGAACCTACGGGGCCATTTCTGACCCGACGCTTTAGCAAAGCGTTAGATTAAGCCACTCTCTCAATCCGCTATAAATTTGGTCGGACGCCTCGGACTTGAACCGAGTAAGGCCGGATTAAAAGTCCGGTGCCGGGACCACTTTAGCTTGCGTCCAATGTGGAGCATTAAATCACATGGGATATATCGTGTCAACCATGTAGTTGGAAAATTGTTGCTGATGGTGCTTCACCGTTGCCGACATCTTCACCCTCGCCACGAGCGATAGCCTTCAAAGCCTTGTCAGCCTTCAATAGAGCTACATACATGTTGGCGATGTCCTGTGCCATTTTGAATTGCTTCTCTGGCGTCAGGTTGTCTGCGGTTGCTGCTTCGACCATACGATTCAGAGCAGGGCCAAAGGCGCGCTTGAGGATTCGTAGGCCACCATCTAGTTCTGAGCGTTCTGCTGACTTCGCTAGAGCTTCCTCTCGCGTCGGTCTGCCACCCTTGTTTGGTGTTGTTGACATATGTCATCGTTCCTTCAAATAGGTGTGATCCGTGGAATTACTCGGTGAAAGGAGGAGAACACCAAAACCCGGATCACATAAACTGTAGAGACATTATCTGTCTGTATGTGATGATTGTAACATCAGTTCTTGCACCTGTCAATAGCACAGAAGAAATATAATGTCAATAATCTGTTGTTGATGATTTCATGGCTGTCACACCATCGATGGGATACCGCCCGCCTACATACTCTCTTTCAGGTGCGGAATGCTTGCTCATAAATTGGCATGCAAAACACAAATCTTCTTCTTGTTTTGTATCTGGATTATATCGAGGGATTTCATGTTTTGTTAGCGCGTTATTACATGCTCTGCATCGGGACATGGATTGGTTCCTTCTATTGGTTTGTTATTTCACATAGTCTCCTTCTATATTTCATATGATGATGGATTGTATGTGGATGGGTTAAGTGGTTGATTTATAAGATGTTGATCTTATGGGGATAGATTCTTAACGGAAGGTAGACTCAGCCCAAGGGATCGCCATACACAAAAGTGCCTAAGACGAAACCTTGGTCTACCTTCCACAAGTTCTCATGAGGATGAGTTCTTGAACGGCCTGTATGGACAGGAGACAGCGTTTGCTGTCAGGTTCTGGTCATTCCCTCCGAAGAGGTCAGCTCCACGCTATAACCAGATGAGACTCAGCTTGCCCGTGTGGAATCCTCTTCATGGGCTACATCGTTGGCCGGTGAGTGATGCTTTCGCAGACATATCTCTCCAACGACATTCACGACTATAACCGACAAGCGGCTTAATGTCAAGCAATATATCTCATTCCAGTGTATTGACAACTCAGATAGGCAGTGTTACTATCGAGCTTCAATTCACAGAAAGGAGAACTACAATGACAGAATTCGTTGATGTAGTAGAAGTCAATCCGATAGTGTTTGTCAACAAAATTGTTGAACAGATTGCGAAAGGCTTCTACGTGCAGAACACAATCGCTGGATACCCGCTGGTTGGCCTGCCTTACCAAATCCGGCTCTTCGAGACTGACGAACCAGAAGTCCGCAACAAACTGGACAGCGAGGTTCACACAGTCGTCGTTGAAGGCTACGACATCATGCGTTGGTTGCTCGACGTGCAAGACGTGGCCCTGCAAGGATTCGTTATGTCGCTCACAGGAGCCTCTGTAGACAACTACAAGAGCGTTACGATGTCCAAGCCTGCACCCGTCAAGTTCGACCTCGGAATCGTCGCAGAGAAGCCTGTAGAAGCTCCAGCAGCTAAACCGAAACGTACAACCAAATCTAAACCAACTCAAGGAGAAACAGAATGACCGAACAAACCAAGCCAGTAAAACTGACCAAAGCTCAGAAAGAGTTCTTCGGAACTTTCGCATCTAATGCTGTCGAGAACATCCTCGGCCCAGTGCTGGAATTCAAAGGTGTTGAAATTACCGCTGAACAAGTGCGTGAAGTTGTTAAGACTTTGGATCTGACCGACCTGACCAACGCAATTGGCCGTGCATTCATCGAACGTGTGGACTTCAAAACCATCCTGAAAGTTGACAAGTTCATGAAGAGCGAAGAGTTTGCCAGTGTTGTTGCAGCTTCTACCGAAGTGAACGGATTGGTGCAAGGTGAGCTGGTACAAGTTGTTGCTCCGCTCATCCCAAGTGATGAACCCGAGCCAAGTGCAGAAGAACTGGCCGATCTGGCCGCGTAATCCATAAGGGCGCTTCGGCGCCCTCTGTTCGGAGGTGACATGAAACGCAATCAACAACAAGTCAAAAGTCGTCGTGAAGCAACCAAAGAAGAACGTGGCCGCACCGTCAAAGAGAAGTTTGTAGAAGCTCGTGAAGATGGACGCACCAAAGCCAACACCAAGCCTCTGGTTCCACGCAACGAGAAACAAGCACACTACATCCGCTCCATCAACGAAAACCCGCTCACCATCGCCACCGGCTACGCTGGTACTTCCAAGACCTATATCCCTACTGTCATGGCCTGTGACGCCTACCTGAAAGGCGAAATCGACAAGATTGTGTTTGTTCGTCCGAACGTATCCAACTCCAAGTCGCTCGGTATGTTTAAAGGGTCGGCTGTAGAGAAGATGGAAATGTGGCTGATGCCTGTTATCAACATCCTCCGTGATCGTTTGACCGCTGGTGGACTTGAAACAGCAATCGAGAATGGCAACATCCAGTATGTTCCTCTGGAAGTTATCAAAGGTTTCAGTGCTGAGAATTGCTTCTTTATCGTAGACGAAGGTGAAGACATCACCATCGAAGAAGCGATCAAGATCGTAACTCGCCAAGGCCGTAACTGCAAAATGGTTATCTCGGGTGACGTTGGACAATCTGAACTGAAAGAACGCAGTGGTTTGAAATTCATCACGCACATGGTGCAAAAGTACAGCAACTTGAAGGCTGGCTTTGTTGACTTCAACCACGTAAACGATATCGAACGTGATGATTCCTGCAAACAATGGATCATCGCTCTGGCGAAGGAGGGTGTACAATGAGTGAGAAACCAAGTCGTATTCTTGTAAAAGAACACATCAGCAACGAATACAATTGCCGTATCGCACGGTACATCACAGACGCAGACGACTTCGATGATGAATTCGCCCTGATGTTCGGTGCTGGCCCTAACGATAGCATCAAGTTCATGATCACTTCTGGTGGTGGTAGCCTTGACACGTGCAACCTACTGACCAAAGCAATCCGTGAAACTCAAGCTCACACCATCGCGTATATCGGCTCTACCTGTGCTTCTGCTGCTACCGCTATCGCCCTCGCGTGCGAAGAGTGGGAAGTGGACAGCCAATCGAGCTTCATGATCCACACCGCTTCGCTGGGTGTGTTTGGTAAGGCTCCAGAGATTGAAGTGGAACTGGCTCACAAGCTCAAACTGGTCCGTCGTTTCATCGAGGACACCTACACAGGCTTCTTGACACCAGATGAAATCGAGGAAGTGCTGCGTGGACAGGACAAATACTTCGAAGGCGATGAGCTGGTAGCTCGCCTGACAGGGTACGCCGAATACCGTGATGCTCTTCGTGAAGCACAACGGCTTGACAGCCAAGCAGAAGCAGCATAAGATGCGCCCCATAGCTCGTTACCTACAAGGTAGCGGGCTTTCTTTACGCCTTTAGAAGAGGTACAGATGCAGTATTGTGAAAACAGTCCGAGTGGATTGGTAGATAACTCCGGTAACGTTATTGGTTGGCAGAAAAGCCGAGGAAATTGGCACGTAAAAGTGGATGGCGTAGATACAGAAGCACATAGAGTTATATGGGAAATGTTCCATGGGCCTATTCCTGACGGGATGGTGGTAGATCATGAAAACAGGGATGCTTCTGATAACTTAATCTCGAACTTGAGAATTGTGACTCAAGCAGTTAATACTCGAAACCGTAGAATGAGTAAACGGAATGTATCCGGTCACACGGGAGTATTTCACAATGAAAAGAGAAATCGATGGGAAGCCTCGTGGCGAGAGGATGAAAAGACTCGCACAAAGACGTTCTCATGTTCCACGTATCATGATGCAAAGGAGAGAGCGATTGCTTACAGAATTATGCAGATTGACAGATTAAATACATTAGGGTATGGTTACACCGCCACACATGGCGTATAATTCTCACCTGTAATATAGGAGTAGGCATGAGCAAGCAGAAAATCACCACCGTAACATTCGCTGAGTTCGCACATTATGAGTTCATTCCACCAGCCACGTTCTTCATTCAGAACGCACTGGGCGAGTACATCTTCATCCATACAGCAAATCGTGCAACAGCACAAGCATGGGTCGACGAAAACTACGGCAAGGGTCGCTACACTGTGAAAGCTTCGAAGCTCCAGAAAGGCAAAGAACTTGGGGAAGGCAGCAAACCTGCTTTCGGAACCGCAACCCGCAGAGGGCAAAAGAAATGATCCTGATCGACGACGCAATTCAACAACTGCTTGACGTTCGTAAAGAACATGGTAACATCCCGCTGATCTTCGGTGACTGCAATGCGATGCACAAGGTCAACTGGATCGAACCCGTCGCTATCGAAGACCTGAACGAGTTTTACCTCGAAACAGCACCAGATGATGGCGAAGACGAAATAGAAAAGAACGCGGTACTGATCGGATGAACCGTGCCAAGGCAAAGCTCATGCGAGCCAGACGGAAGCGAGGACGCTGCCATTGCAGCGGCCCTGAACACTCGAATTGCGAAGTGACTCAGGAAATCCGACAGCCGGGAACCCGTGACATGGATCGCCGCGACTACGAGAAAGACCTCGCAGAAGCAGAGCGTGAAATGGAGGATACATTCAATGATGAACAAGTATGACAAGCTCTACATGTCGTTTGCCGAGGCGGCAGCCTCTGAGTCTCACTGCCCTCGCACGCAGGTTGGCTGTGCTGTGGTATTGGACTCGGGAGTCGTCAGTCCCGGTTTCAACGGTCACGCCTCGGGTGGCCCTAACGTATGGGAATATTCAGAAACTGGGAATCCAGAGGTCGTCCATGCTGAGCTTAATGCTTTGGGAAAATGCTTGGAGCAGGGACTCTCCGCGAAAGGTGCAAGTGTCTATGTCACACTCAGTCCTTGCCTCCCTTGCGCGATGCTGCTAGTCCGTGCAAAAGTTAAGCGAGTGGTGTATCGTGACGATTACCGTCTGACCGAAGGGTTGGACTACCTGAAAAAATACAACGTGGAGGTGGATAAATATGTTGACCCTGAATGACCGCTGGGAAGCAATGACCAGCCAAGAGCAAGACGCTGTTCGTGCATTGCACGCTGTGTTGGCTCAAACGAAAGCACATCCAGAGCTGCATGCTGATCCTGTGCAAGTGATCGAAGATATCGAGTTCACCCTGCAAGGGTTGTGGAAATTCGACCGTAGTGTTAACCACCACACTCACTGGCTCGACATAAAGGGCTGCAAATGTCCTAAAATGGACAACCGTGATCACTGGGGCACTGGACGTATCACTGTCAGCAACTGCAAATGGCACTGGGAAGAACCAGAACCGAAGACCTATGTTGTTGCATTGATTTCCAGTTCGTGCGATCATTACCTCGACACCTTCAAAGTGAAGCACCCGAACGATCTGGTTGAAGCGATGAAGGAACACTACGGTGATGAGTTCTATCACATGGATCAAGTGGACATCACATCCCCTGACGGCGGTAACGCTGCTCGTGCAGAACGTGCTGTATTGAATGCAATTGAAGAAGGAGAAGACGAATGATCGTTGTAGACGTTTCCGGCCAAGCACTGGCCGTTGGTGACAAGGTGGCATACTGCCTCGGCGGCAAGGGCACGCAAATGCGTGTTGGTGAAGTGTTGCGAATGACGACCAAATCGGTTATCATCAGTGGTTCTGAAATGCGCTATCAGTGGGCAGACGGCAAGTACAATCACGTCCTCACGCCAGTTGAAACAGTGCGTGCGTTTGACGCCGTATCGAGGATCATCCAATGATGCTCGTTGAACTGTTCGGCAAAGACAAAGGTGGCAAGTACAAGGTTTGGGCTATCGGGACAACCGAAAGCGGCGACCTGACCATTGCCCACGGCCAAGAAGGCGGTAAGATGACCGTCAAGATGGAAAAGATCAAGCCGAAGAATGTGGGCAGAGCAAACGAAACCACGCCTGAGCAACAGGCAGACCTCGAAGCTCAAGGTCGTATCAAGAAGCAGATCGACAAGGGCTATCGCCACACCAAAGAAGAACTGGAAAACCTCCCTGTTCTGGCTATGCTGTCGAAAGACCATACCAAAGACGGCAAGGAAGAAAACATCGACAAAGGTGTGTTCATTTCCGATAAGCTGGACGGTGTACGCTGCCTTGCGAAGTGCAAGCTGGCAGAAGGCATCAAGGTCGTCACTCTGGAAAGCCGTACCGGCCAACCCTACGATGTGCCTCATGTCGTCGAAGAGCTGATGAACATTATGGAGCCGGGGGACATTCTAGATGGCGAGCTGTACGTTCATGGCCCAAGCCTGCAAGAAATCACATCTGCTGTGAAGCGTACAGACCCTGAAAAGAAGATTGCTGCTGCCTACAAGAAGATGCAGAAGGCTTGCGGTGGAGACGGTTATGCTGATGCAGAGGCTGAATATGCCGAAGCGATTATGATCGAATCCTTGAGGAAGGACTTGGAATTCCACGTGTTCGATTTGGTTGTGATGGACACTCCGTTCGAAGAGCGGCTGGAAATGCTTACCGAGTATGCGAATAGCCGATTCCTCAATGATGTGTATTCCTATGTAACAATGGTCACATATCGGTACGTTGACAACCTTGCAGACCTGACAACACAGCTTCACTGGTGTATCGAACGTGGCTACGAAGGTATCATGTATCGCACCAAAGACGGCCTGTACGAAAGCGGCAAGCGTTCTGCTGGTCTGTGGAAGTTCAAGCTGTTCATGGACTCCGAGTTCCTGATTCTGGACGTTGAACCGAAGAAAGATGACGGCTCTGCGTTTGTTGTGCGAAATGACTTGAATGAAAGAACGTTCTCGGTTACACTGGGCTCCATGCTTGAACGAGCTGAGTTCCTTGCGAACAAAGAGCTTTACACCGGTAAGCTGATTACTGTACAGTATCAGGCTCGCTACAAAGATACGCTCCTGCCACAGTTCCCGACTGGCAAAGCAATCCGTGACTACGAATAAGGAGAAACAAATGACTGATGCAAATGCTGTAATTGATACTGTAGCAGAAGAATTCATCCCGGTAGATACCACTGTAGTTCAAGTGCGTTCGATCCTGAACTTCATGTACGCACTCGGGTACGTTCTCGATGGGACTGTTAAGACTGCCCGCTTCTTCACAGAAGCTGCTGATGGTCAAGCTAACCGCTACCTGAGCGTGAACACAGCCATCCGCCTGCACAACATGCCAGCTCATGGTTGGGAGTTGGTTGAAGTGAAGGGCGACTTGGTTGCAAAGCCGAAGGGCGTGAATCTGAAAGCTGGCTACACTCCAATCGGTGTGCGTCTCGCTATCGCCAGTAAGCTGGTAGATAAGGCAAAAATCAGTGTTAACCGCACTGGACAGATCGTGACACAAGATGTTATGATCAAACCTCTGAACGTAGCTGTACTCCAGCTCGTAGAAGGTTGATGCACACGCCCGCCCACAAGGCGGGCATTCCTTTGCCTATAGAAAAGGAGAGACACATGATCGAACTGACACCAGAAGTGATCCTGATCAATAAAGCCAAACGCTTCGCTACAGAGAGACACGCAGGGCAGATGTATGGCAATGAGAAGTACACGTACCATCTGGAGCAGGTTGTCGCCAACGTTGCAACTCGTATGAAGGGCGATCCTTTACTCTCGACGTATATTGCTGCGGCTTGGCTGCATGACGTCATGGAAGATTGTGGCGTAAAATACGACGAGATTAAAGAGCTGTTCGGGAGTACTGTAGCCAATGCAGTTTACCGCTTGACTAGGACAGATGACCTGTCTTATAATGAATACTTAGTCCAGTGCATTGAGTTCCATGTGTCGCGGGAAGTGAAAATCTGCGACACTATGGCCAACTTAACGGAGAGCTTCAAGAGTGGCAACGCCAAAGGGCTTGCGAAGTATCCGAAACAACTCGATATGCTGCTGAAAGGAGAAGTAGAATGAGTGAACTGACAGACGAAGAACGCGCAGTCTTATTGATGCAGCTTCGTACACAATTGAAACGTGCCCGAGAAGACTTCAAATACTTGGGCTTCGGCTATGAAGTGCTGGACGCCGTGAGCGAACTACGAGATTTCGTGGAATTTGAATTGGACGAAATGGAGGTGGAATATGAGTGACGTACAAAAGTGGTGGACAAGTGACCTGCATGTTGACCATCGAAACATTATCGAATACTGCAACCGTCCGTGGACGTTTGACCAGCAAGCAGAAGAAATCATCAAGCGCTGGAACAGCCGTGTCGGCCTGTACGATGACGCATACCACTTGGGCGACTTCGTGTTCGCCGGTAGCAAGGGCTTGCAGAAGACTTTGGATGTCATTAAGGAACTGAACGGCAACATCACGTTCATCCGTGGCAACCACTGTCAAGATGGCCTGTGGGAACTGATCGAGCGTGCTAACCTGCCACACGTGAAGGAGATTTGCCACTACAAGGAAATCACCGTCGAGCGTACCAAGATTTGTATGTTCCATTATCCAATGGAAACTTGGAACAAGGCACACCACGGTGCATGGCACTTGCATGGTCACTGTCACGGTAGCTTACCACCACGAGGAAAAAGATTGGACGTAGGGATTGACAACCACCCTGATCGTCAGATATTCTCGCTGGCTGAAATCAAAATTCACATGGCGAAACAAGAGTTCGCTGTAGTCGACCACCATACGGGAGAACGCGAATGAACGAATATGTCTACGTTGTAACTAGCGTTGAAATGGGTTGGGATTGCGTTTGCGGTGTTTACAAAACAGCAGAAGCAGCGTATCGTAGCTGCTTTCGCTACGACGAAACTGGCATGACGCTGGAAGAAATGGAAGCTCTCGTTGAAGATGGCGACACTTCCTATGTAGTCCACACCAAACGACTGGAGGCATAAAATGTTTCAAGAACTGATTGACCAAGGGCTGGTAAAACAAAAGCGCTACGACAACGGTCTTTCCGTTTTCAAGTATTCTCGTGAAGTGTTCTACCGTGCCCTGTGGAACACCAACCCTCTGCTGCTGGAAGCTCGTGGCATGGTGCTGGCGGACGATGGAACCAAGGTCATCTGGCCTTTCACCAAAGTCTTCAACCATCACGAGAACGGCACTGAGCTGGACTTGGATACTGTGGTCATTGCTCCACGTAAAGTGAACGGCTTCATGGCTGCTGCTCGTTACTGGAATGGTGAGCTGGTTGTCTCGACGACTGGTACACTCGATAGTGACTTCGCCAAACTGGCACGTACACACATCGAAGCGTTGCCAGAATTTGAATTCGTGAACGGTTTGGCTACAAACTATACACTGTTGTTTGAAATCTGTGATGTCTCTGATCCGCATATTATCGAAGAAGAGGCTGGTGCATACCTGATCGGCGCTCGCGACATGGCAACTGGACAAATGCTGACAGAAGGGCATCTGGACATTATGTCTCGCGCTTGCGGTGCTAAGCGTCCTGCTCTGTTTCACGGTACGTTCCGCCAAGTGCTTGAACTGTTAGACGACTGCAAGCACGAAGGCTACATGGTAAGGCTGGCTACGCCAGAACAGACAACAGTCATGAAACTGAAATCGCCACATTACCTCACGAAGAAATTCCTGATGCGGATGGGGCAAAAGAAAGTGGATGCGATGTTCGATGACAAGGAAGAATTCCTCAAGACGATTGACGAAGAGTTTTACCGTGTCGTGCACTTCATCACTCGCTGGTTCACAGCGGACAACTGGATAGCATACAGCGACCAACAACGTCGCGAGGTTATCGAAGCCTATTTCGAAGGACTAAGGGGAGAATGAAATGACTATCAAAATGCGTTTGGACACTGAAGGGTTGCGTGCCCTGATCAAAGAAAACCCGCAACTCGAAATCGAGATTGGCAAGGAAGTGCTGAATAATATCAACACTGACACCATCAAGGGCAAGATCGAAGGTCAGATTGAGTCCTGCCTGAAAGGCTTGGTTCAAAACGCTGGCACAAGCTGGACTCCGCGTTGGGTTGCGAAAGCCCCTGAGCTGACTCAGGCCGTGAAAGATGCTGCTCAAGTGGTTATCAACGAGCAACTAGAAGCGAGTATTGCTCGTGCAGTCGAACAAGCTGTCGGTCGTGAGATTGGTGTACAAACTGCCCGTCTCCGTCGTGAAATGCTCGATGCAATCCGTGAGCTGATCACTCCAGAAGTGGCACGTGACATCGTTCGGGAGAAGATTCTGCCGTGACCGTCCCGTTGGAAGAGCTGAAAGAATTCCAGAAGAAGTTGGCTGCTTCGGTAGCCTTCTCTGGTGATGTCGAATATGGGCTGATTGCAGCTGTGCTGCATCCCCTGAACAAATACGTGGAGGAAATTGAACGTGTCGAAGCTCTATTTGATTCGAGGGCTTCCCGGCAGCGGGAAGAGTACACTGGCTGCGGAACTGGCGACTGCCTTGGGTGTGCCACATTATGAGCATGACGCTTATCTGTACACAGACGAAGGTGAATACCTTTGGACAGAGGGTCGGATGGCTTACGCCTATCGGGCTTGCCTACGGGACACAGCGGCTGCGATGGGCACAGGTAATGACGTTGTTGTCTCGAACGTGTTCCCGACCAGCCGTTCCATGCGGAACTACCGCAAGCTAGCAGAGAAATACGGCTATGCCGTGGCATATGTCGTCGTCGAGAATCGCCGTGGCGGAATGAACATACACAATGTCCCTCAAGAAGCTCTTGACGGAATGCGTGCATCGTTTCAGGTGGAACTATGAGCCAGAGTAAAGCACAGTCGCTGAAAGAGACGCTATCGAACACCTTCATTGGTACAATCGGCAGCTTCTTGATCACATGGGTGACGTTATTCTTCATCAAAGACATCGTTCTTGCCTCTGCAATCACCACAATCGCTTGCACAGTCTGGAGTATCACACGCGGGTACGCTGTACGTCGCTATTTCAACAACAAACAGGAGGCAAAATGAGCATCGTAAGAACCCGCACCGAACAAGTGATCGACGTTTCTGACTGGGATCAACTGGTAATCGACACCTACGGGCGTCCGTACAGCTTCCAGCAACAAGATGGCTGCAAATATCGTGGGCGTGAAACCCTGCACGTTGTATCCGATCCAGATCACGTTGACGAATACGAGAACGAAACTGTCCCCGAGATTGTAAACGGTGATGAAATGGGTGTAAGCTTTGCAGCATGGCTTGCCCGTGACCCGAAACAAGGCTTGCCGGGACGGGAAGACCGTTTTGGACTGGAGCTATGGTGGGAGCGTAACTTCTATCCGACTGCCGAGGCTATCGCTCACGACCTGTTCAAGCGCGGTTTGCTGCCAGAAGGTACTTACACAATCGACATCGATTGGTGATTGACAACAGGGGCCAGACTCGCTACACTGGCCCCCACACAAACAAAGGAGAACAACATGACAGACTTCAACGAAGACCTGTTCCACACAACCAACCTTGCACCACGTACACGAATCTCCACTCGCCAATTCCTGTTTCCGGGCGGTGAAGTAGGGATCAACATGAACGTAGAGGCATCTGGCTTTACCTTAGTCACCGATGTCACCCTACACGCAAGAGCCTCTAGCTCGGACAACTTGATGGGTATGTTCATGGCTACTGACGCTCTTGAGCGAATCTACCCAAACGCACGTATCCACCTTGACCTCCCATACATTCCGTATGCCCGTCAGGACCGCGTATGCAACGCTGGAGAGGCTTTGAGCATCAAGGCTGTAGCTCGGCTCATCAACGCACAGAACTACGCCTCAGTGACCGTTGTAGACCCTCACAGCCCCGTTAGCGTAGCGCTCATCGACCGTGTACGAGTGATGGATCAGTTCGAGGTATTCAGCAGCATCAAACAAGACTGGCACAACTGGACAATCGTCGCTCCTGATATGGGTGCATCGAAAAAGGTCGAAGACTTCGCCAAGCGTGTCGGTGCAGCGGGCGTCATCTGCTTCAACAAGACGCGTGAACTGTCAACTGGCAAAATCACCGGCATGAAATGCCTTGACGTGATCGAGCCAAATGGGCGATACTTGGTGCTCGACGACATCTGTGACGGTGGCCGGACATTCATTGAGCTGGCGGAACACTTCAACCACGGCATTCCTCTGGAACTGGCTGCAACCCACGGGATTTTCTCGAAAGGTGTTGACTGTGTGACTAAGGTGTATGATAAGGTACACACCACCAACTCGTTCCACGGCGGTTTGCTCCCAGCAGACAAGCTGAACATCATCACTGTATAAGGAGAGAAACATGCTCGAAGGTATTATCGTTTGCGTAGTTCTGATTCTGGCTCTGGTTGTCGTGTATCTCTTCAACCGTCCGAAGATTGTCGTAGATAATCTGCCACCAGTGACTGTGAAAGTTCCAATGCCAGAAGTGAAAGCTCCGCGTCAACCTGCTGCAAGCACGAAATACGGAGTCCCTTATGGCACGTACAAGACTCCCGAGAAGATTCAGGAGGAACGTGAAGAGCGTGAGTGGATTCGTAGCTCGGCTCTGCGTCAACAACAACGCGAGGAAGAGGAAGATCGTCGCCGCCGTGACCGTTATGACGACATTGCGTATGATTCGACTCCTGACCTGTTGACCACTGCCGTCACTGCAGCTGCTGCTGTAATCGTTGCAGAAACTTTGTACGATTCTTTTGTTGACACGAGTCCAGCGCAGGAGTACAGTTCTCCTACACCGGCTTACGAGCCAACTTACAGCGAACCATCTTCGAGCTACGACAGTCCGTCGAGCTGGGACTAACACAGGAGAAACACAATGTTCAAACGTACTGCACTGATTGCCCTCGCCGCTGCGGTTATTGGCTACGCTGCCATGCCGCACACGGCGGAAGCTGCTGGATACAAGAGCAGCCGTTCCAGTTCGTTCAGCTCTAGCCGTTCTTCGTCTTCGTACTCTCGCCCAAAGGCCATTGCACCTAGCCGCAGTTCAACACCGTATAGCCGGCCAACGCCAGTAACAACACCGATTCGTCGCCCAACAGCTTCGAGTCCATATCGTGGGCAATCAGCGACTGACGGCTATCGCAAACCGAGCACACCTTATGGCGGTCGTCCTGCCTATCGTGCCCCAGCTCGCCAAGTATCCTCGCCTTTGGCTCGGTCGCGGTCAAGCTACGCCCCGCGTACAACTGTGATCAACAACTACGGCTCACGTAATAGCTACAGCCGTGGATACGGTGGTTATGATCGTGGTCACTACGGCGGTGGTTACGGCGGTGGCATGATGGGTGGCGGTGGTCCCGGTCTTGGTTCGATGTTGCTGGCTGGCGCTGGTGGTGCAATCGTAGGCAACATGCTCTACAATAGCTTCCATACTCCAACTGCAAGTGGAACAACCCGCACCACGGACACTGTAACTCCTGTGCAAGCTGACGAAATCCGTCAGGAACAACGCATCGAAGACAAGCTGGATCAAGTGAACGAGAAGTTGGACAACCAAGCAGCTCCGGCTGGCACACAGGGCTATTCTCTGCCGTCTGATGCACCGTTGATGATGTCTCCATCGTTTTACCAACTGGGAGGTGGTCTGTGATTATCCCAACAGCGCTTGCAAGTACACCAGCAAACGGTGAGATTGAAGTGAACAACTATCACGTCGATCCGAAGTACATTTCGCTGTGGCAAGACTCTGATCTGATCATTGTCTACGCTGACCAAGTAGACTCTCTGATCGAAGAGCTGCAAAAGTTCAAAGAAAACGCTTGACCTGACGGGCTAATCTGCTAAGATGGCCCAACACAAACACAAAGGAGAGATAAATGAAACCTTTTGCACCCCACATGGTTGACGTATACAAGATTGGTCATGCGGACATGTACACCGAAGGCACCGACTTCCTGTACAGCAACTTAACCCCGCGTTCTGACAAATACTTCCGTGCTTCTGGTGTCTCGAAGATGTACGACGGCAAGATGGTCGTCTTCGGTACTCAAGGCTCGATCATGGAAATCGCTGAAGACTGGAACGATTCGTTCTTCTCGCAACCAAAAGAGAAAGTGATTCGCCGCTACCGCCGCCGCGTCAATGGCGTGATCGGTGAAGGCAAAGTGTCTACCGCTCGCATGGAAGCTCTGCACGACCTCGGCTACCTGCCGCTGGAAATCAAGACCATCGACGAAGGCGCTCGCATCGGGATGAAAGTTCCAATGCTGACCATCAAGAATACCCTGCCTGAATTCTTCTGGCTGGTGAACTATCTGGAAACCGCTCTGTCCGATCAAATCTGGCAGCTCGCCACCAACGCGACTATCGCATACGAGTACAAACGTATTCTGATGGCAGCGGCTCTGCGTACTGGCGCTGCAACTGAAGGCGTGCTGTTCCAAGGTCACGACTTCTCGATGCGTGGCATGCCGGGTTACATCGCAGCTTCTCGTTCCGGTTCAGGTCACTTGGCCTCGTTCTCGGGTACTGACACTGTTGGTGCAATCGACTACATCGAAGACTATTACGGTGAAGGTCTGGATTTGGATGCCTACTTTATCGCTGGTTCGATCCCTGCAACTGAACACGCTGTTAGCTCTAGCAACATCCTGACTCGTGCTGCACGTCTGGAAGCTGCGTTCACTGGTGAGATGGGTGAAGAGTGCCGGGATCTGCGTCTGGAAGCTGAAACAGAGTTCCTGATTCACTACATCACCAAACTGAATCCGAATGGCTTCTGCTCGTATGTAGCAGACACCTACGATTACTTCGGCGTACTGACAGAGGTGCTGCCACGGGCTTACCCTCAAATCATGGCACGTGATGGCCGACTGGTGATCCGTCCTGACTCGGGTGATCCGCTGAGCATCATCTGCGGCACCATTGACAAGGTTTATGCGACACTGGGTGAAGCTCTCGACGAAGAGCGTGACTCTCACTTCGAACGGGCTGCTGAAGACTGCGAAGGCTCGTATAATATGGGTGCAGACTACTACGAGACTCTGGTGTACATCACTGAAGAATCAAAGTATTACAACATCAAGACTAAGTTCGAGTACAACCGTCACGACAAGCAATACTACTACATCGACAACTACAGTTCCGATTGTGGTGAGCCTGTTGCGACAGAAGTACAACCTTCGGCTGAAATGAAAGGCTCGATCCAACTACTGTGGGAAACCTTCGGCGGTACTGTGAACGAAGCTGGCTTCAAAGAACTGGACTCGCATATCGGTCTGATCTATGGTGACTCGATCACTCTGTCACGTGCCCAAGCGATCACTGACCGTCTGGAAAAGCTGGGCTTTGCATCGACCAACGTTGTGTTCGGGATCGGTAGCTACACCTACCAGTGCAACACTCGTGATACCTTCGGTACTGCGATGAAAGCGACTGCCACTGCTATCAATGGTGAGCTGTTCGAGATTTACAAAGATCCGGCGACCGGCGACAAACTGAAGCAATCTGCACGGGGGCTGTTGCGTGTTGATCTGATCGATGGCGAATACGTTCTCCGCGATCAAGTGTCTGCCGAAGAAGAGCATGGCGGTGAGCTGAAAGTTCGCTTCCGTGATGGCCACTTCTTCAACGTCACGAACATTGACACCATCCGCCAACGTTTGGCATAATGAACAGCCCGCCCACAAGGCGGGCTTTCTTACCCCTAAATAAAGGAGAACACAATGTCTGAAATGAAATCCCGTGTAAAACTGAAAGTAACTGGATTCGGTGATAACCATCGTTGCACAGTTCTCGGTCAAGTAAAGATCGGCTTCTTCTACGAGACAATCTACCAACGTGAGCTGACCTCTGGCGGGAATAACATCGATGTCCTAATCCAACGTGCGAAAGACGCTATCGCTGCCTTCAAGAGCGCGGGCTTCAACGAAGAAGGAGTGATCGACCTGTGAGCCTGACATACAAAGCTGGTTGCCTGATCGAAGCTCTGGACAAAGGTGAAGTGAGCGCTATCGCACACCAAGCCAACTGCCAGAACACCATGAAGAGTGGCGTTGCTAAAGCCATCGTAGAACGCTGGCCTGCTGTAGCAGAAGCTGACCAAGCCACGATCAAGGGCGACCCTGACAAGCTAGGTACTCTGAGCTTCACGCCTGTTTTCTGTGATGACTGCGAGATTCGTCCTGTGTTTAACCTCTACGGCCAGTACACCTACGGACGTGAGAAGGGCGTTGTCTACACTGACTTAAAAGCCCTCGGAAATGCTTTGCATCAAATGAAACTTTTCCTTGACAGCATCGGCATCAAGCGCGTAGGATTACCGAAGTTGGGAGCAGGGTTGGGTGGTGCGAAGTGGGAGGATGTTGAATCCGCCATCATCACTGAACTCGCTGGTCTTGATGTAACCATTTATTCCAAATAAGGAGAACATAATGAATCTGCAATCCATCCAAAAGCGTGTCGAAGAACTGTCAGCAGAGCTGATCACCATCAGCAACGATCTGTCCTTCCTGATTCAAGGCGATGTTCAACGCAATCCTGTAGAAGTCGAGCGTTTGCGTCACTTCTCCGAAGTCAAAGAGGGCGATAAGCTCCGCTTCGATGCCATCTTCAACGATATCTGCGGGCAACGCCACGATGCAGGAGAATACGAGGTATACGAAGTTGAAGATGCAGGGTACGAAGGTTCCTATGATGTTGCACTTCGTCGAGGTGGCGGCCTCATGTGGCTGGACTTCTCGGACGTATCTTCTTCTGTCCGTGTAACCAAGGTGAGTGCATAACATGAAACTGTTGAAATTTGCTGGTCTGGCTGGCGCTCTAGCTTTCTCCACTATCTTCCTAACTGGTTGTGAACAGGAGAATCCAGAAGAAACAGCGAAGGACGAAGCGGACATCGACGCCAATACGCGTGCTGCAATGAACCAAGAAGAAGTGGAGCTGAAAGAAGAGCTTACAAAGGCTCAAGCCAAAGACCCTTCGATCAAGGATATGTACTACGGCACTGACGACGAAGGTAATAAGGTGGTTCACGTCATCCGTGAAGTGAAAGACCCTGCTACTGGTCAAGCACAGGCACATGACACCACCGCTCCAATGCTGCAAGGTATGGTGCTGGGTATGCTGATGTCGAACATGATGAACGGTGGTATGGGTGGTGGCTACGCCACTCGCAGCTACCCAATGAGCGAAAGCCGTAACTACCGTAACCAAGCGACCAGCCGTTACAGTGGCTACACCCGTTCGATTCAGGCTCGCTCATATGTGTCCGCACGTCCGGGTAGCGCCTACAGCACACGCTCCGCTGGTGCATTCTCCAGCAGCAACTCTGCCCGCTCTGGCGGTTACTCGGCAGGTGGTTAATGGAGTTCTGTATCTGGATGGCCTTAGCATTCTTCTGCGGATATATGATGGCGAAGGCTTGACACTAACCAAGGGATTCCGTAGAATCCCTCTCACACAAGGAGACAAGACATGACTTTTGGTACTTTCCTGCTCATTCTTCTCATCATCGTCATCCTCTCGTAATAGGAGCCAGTAAATGCAAGTAGTGACTAAGCCAATCAAGTTCGATCTGGAAACTGTGGTAGCCGAGGAAGTTCCTTTTCTGTCCACGTTCTACCGCTATCGTGGCGAGCTGAACCAAGACGTTTGCGATCTGCTTGCATTTCCTGTGGCGAACAAAGCGGCTATGCCGTTCTACACCATCAAGGAATCGACCACATACACGCTGAACACGCAGTTCGAAGACTACTACAAAATGATGGTAGCCGCCCTCAAGATCGCTTTTGCGGATCGAGAGTTGATGGATAAGTATTTCGACTGCCACTTCTGGCGTAAACATGGTGATCGCTTCCTGCCTTATGCAAAGGCAACGTTTGACCGCAAGCATCCAGCCCTTTATGGCCGCTACGATGCCTGCTTTGATCCTGTAACCGAGAAACTGAAAGGTATCTACGAATTCAACGGTGACACTCCTGTAATGCTGTTCGAGTCCGTAAACCTGCAAGCACGCTTGTCCAAGCAACTCGGGGCAGACCAATATAACAATTGGTGGGAAATCTTCGGACATAAGTTCGCAGATGGTTATAAGAACGTGGCTGTAGCGTGTGGCACCGACTACGTTGAAGACATGGCAACCTGCGAAACCGTGGCACAAGCGTTTGGCGAGGCACGAAGCGACCGAAATGTCAGTTTCCTCGACCTGAAAGAGCTGGACTACGATCACATGAACCTGTCGAAGCCGTGGATCGCACGTGACAGCTTCAAACCGCTGGATGCAATCTATGTGCTGAGTCCATGGGAAGAAATGGTGGACAATTTCCCTACAATGTTAGATCACTGGGAACACTGGATCGACAATGTGCATCTGTTCGAGCCTGCATGGCGCTGGTTCTTGGCTCACAAAGGCATGACTGCCCTGTGTACCTACCTGTGCGATACACGTCCTGCTTTCTGCCGGGAACACCTTGCAGGGGCACGAATTCTACTACCGACCTACTTGAAGCGTCCTTCTGGTGCTTTGGGTAATCACTGGGTTGAAAAGCCTGTGGTTGGTCGTCTATCGAACAACATCAGAATCTGGAAGGATGGCGTTGTTGTGAGTGACACTGGCGGATATTACAGCGACGAATGCACAGTGTTCCAAGAATACACGCCACCGCGTAAGGTGGAAGGCCGTAACAACTTCATCCTCGGGATGTGGATGTGTGGAGAGCATAGCGCTTCCCTGTGTGCCCGTGAGTTTGATAGTGAGGTTCTATCGATCAGCAACGAACGATGGATTCCCCACATTGTGGTGCCAGATGCGGACGCCTAACTATCCGATCCCGCTCCTTGCTGAGATAGTGCGGAACAAGTGGAAGGCGACTCCCGATCAAGTGATGCAAGTGATATCTGCCTTCGGGGACTACAGAAGCGCTTGCAGTCATTTTGAATCACAGGTATACTCGCTGACTCACGAAAGGAACCGTCTCAGAGCTGAGAATGAGTTCCTGATTCGGTTGTTCAATGTCAAACAGGAGGAATTCGATGTATCGGGATGCAGTGGAATACAAGCCGGGACACTGGCTGGCGCCGGGGAGCGAAGCTCTGGAGCTGTACAAAGCGAAGAAGTGGAAGGAACTGGAAGCCCTTCTTAAACAAACAGACGCTGCATGGCGTAAACTGGAGGGACGATGAAGTTTTACACTGGCGTGGGGAGCCGCGAAACCCCTGACAACATCCTTGAAATGATGGAGAAACTGGGCAAGAAGCTCGCCACTGATGGCTGGACTCTTCGCTCAGGAGGCGCTAAGGGCGCTGATGCTGCATTTGAACTGGGATGGTTCGACTGGTATGCAAACCAAACTCCGTGGCCCGCTGCACCACAGGCAGAGATTTACATCCCGTGGCAAGGTTATAACGGCCATGATCGTGATGGTTGCTTTGGTGCGAACATCAACCCGGAACTGGACAGTCCAGAGCTGTACATGGTAGCTACAGGCATTGCAGAGCATATGCACCCTAACTGGGCAGCTTGCAAGCGTGGAGCCAGAGCCATGCACTCACGTAACGTCTATCAGGTGCTGGGACAAGACCTCAAAACTCCGAGCAAGATGCTTGTGGCATGGACGAAACTCACCCGTAAGGGCGAGCCAATGGGCGGAACAGCTACAGCGATCCGTTTGGCAGAAAGACACGGAATCGCTTGCTTCAACCTCAACAAAGAGGTAGACTTCGAGCGTATTCAAATTTACTTGGGAGGATAACATGCTACGACTGATCAAATTCCTGTTCACAGGCTCTTGGCACGAACACAGTTGGAAAGTGATTCATCAAGGGACGCTTGGGCGTGGAGGCAACGTGCGAGGTTATCGCCACATCCTGCAATGCACTGGCTGTGGTAACGTTAAACACAAGGATTCCATCTGATGAGCCACGGTGGAATGACAGCAGAACAGGCGGAAGCCTACAAGATTCAACTCGGCAGCTACGTGAAGCCTGCAAGTCGTGATAGAATCCATGAAATCCGTAACCAAACGGGCGAAGGACTCATGGCCTGCAAGCGTATGGAAGAAAAGGAACGCATGTTGGCAGCCATCGAGGAAGTGAGATTCGAGGCTGGAACAGACTACAATAGTGCTATGCACACCGTGCTAGACGTGTTACAATACCTCGTGGAACGCACGTAGCGTTCCGTTTTAGGAGAAACACAATGGCTACTCGTATTATCGTCGCAATGTACGCATGGATCGCAGAAAGCACCAACCAAATGCCTTCGAGTAACTGGTGGATCAATGTCACTGATGGTGGCTTGCCAGCTTGCGATCAATACGTCATCGACCGTAACGCTTCAACACCTTCAAACGTCAAGGCAGCCGTCTCACAGTACCACGTGTACTTTGCTGATGGTGGTCATGCACGTTACAAGCTGCGTTACGATATCGTGAACGCTTGGAACAGCTACAGCCCAATCCAAGCTAATCTGGCTCCAGTTCCGTTGCTTCCTAAGCCGGAATGGGAAGTGCAGGAAGGTATCTAATGCTCAGTCCCGAGGAACTTGAAGCTTTAAGCGAGCGAATCGGGGCGAATGCAGATAGAATGATCAGTAGAGTGACAAGAAAGCTCTATTCGTTCAGTGAAGGGAGCGCTGGCCCAAAGCCAGCCTCCTTTATCAACTGCATTCAGCCTGAAATGACAGATGTTGTGTACGAAGATGATGAAAGTTGGCCTTTGTGGCTGGATGATGCTGTTCAAGGCGTTGCACGGTTGGATTGGTACGGCTTAAGGGAAGAACAACGTCCCTTATCTACCAAGAAAATTGTTCAATGTTTCGCTTTACTTGAGACTATAAACACGAGTACAATCTCGCATCTGTTGAAAGTGGAACGTAGACAGGCAGCACGGTACTTCAAAGCTTGCGAGCTTTTGCACGAAAGGCTGATTGACAACTACTGCGACGACAGTGTAAGATCGATGCGCTACCCTGCGGTGTTCATTTACCCACGGGAGCAACAACAAATTACAGACTTAGGGGAGGAATAACGATGGAAGATTTATTTGGATGGTTAATTGGAGTGGTTCTGGGTTTTATTATTGGGGCCAGCGTTGTAATGGGCGTAAATAGCGTTGAAATCTCAAAGGCCCAAACTGCATGTGCAGACAATGGTGGCCTTAGTAAGATCACTGGTGCCTTGCTCAGCTCGACGAGCTGGAAATGCAATAACGGTGCTGTGTTCAGCCCTAAAGCGGAGGAATGAAGAATGAGTAAGCAAGTATTGGTACAGTTCTTTTGGGACTGCGGGCGCATGGGCGATGTTGAGGGTCTGTTCGTAACAACCGAAGAAGAGCTGGAGCGTGCCTATGGCAAGCAAGTCTATTTCGGTGAAATCCTTGGCAAGCACAGTGAAGTGTACGGCACTCTGGATCGTGAAGACATCACTCTCGTGACTGATGATCAAGACTTCATCACTCGCATTGTAGACTTGCTTGGCACTGACCTTTCGGGCTACAATCCGCTCGATAAGCTTCAAGAGTCGGACGAAGAAGAGTAATTCGGAATCCCTTTCACGCAAAATTTTCGGGGCCAGTGGCCCCCTCATAAAAGGAGAGAATAATGATTCGATATTTCAACGTAGGTGATCGCGTAGAGCTGATCGAAGATTACGGCACCCGTAAACGCGGAGCGCGTGGAACTGTTCGGAAAGTAGATGGTCCGTATGATCACGACATCATCAGCGTAACTATGGACGAAGCCAACATCCACGGCGACTCTACTATGGATTGCTTTAATCGTCGGTTGAAACTGGTGCCACAAGTGACTATTGCTCCAGCACCCCGTGCCCCTCTACCAGATGCCCTGTACCTCGTAACACAATCGGCTGATCGCATCTTCCCACGCCGTTCGTATGATACCATCCTCAAATCGTTGATGGAAGAAATGGGCGAGCTGTCTACTGAAATTGCGATTGCACAGGGCACCAAGAAACGCGCTCCTTCTTCTGACGGTGTAAAGGGCGAAGCGGTTGATGTGTTCGTAGTTGCTGTAGACATGCTGCGTGCAGCTTGGGGCGATGAACTGTTCACCACGGCCTTCACTGATAAAGTGAAGAGCAAGCTTGCGAAATGGGAGCGTGTGTAATGGTTGAAACAACCTACCGTCTCGCGCTGATGCTCTTGTTTGTCCTGATGTTCTTCGGCGGTGGAAGCATGCAATCGAAGACGTACAGATTCGAAGTGGAGAAGCCACGTCAGATGTTGATGGTGGACGCATTCGAATACTACAATGATACGGGCAAGCCCGGTTGGACAGGTATCTTCCGCGATAAAGAGTTCAACACACGGATCGAGAATCCAATTGAGCCAAAGACATATCGTGACTTTGTAGCCAGCAACTCTGCACCAAGAGACATGGTAGTGAAGGCCAGCCTGATGGAAGTGAAAGATCCAAAGGCACCACACGCGAGTGCGGTGATTGCCAAGACATTCATGTTCTTCGGCTTCGTGGGTTTCTTCTGGAACCTCATTGCTGTATTCTTCTACCGTGATCCTTGGAGGTTTAACTGATAGTGCGTGCGTGTGCGGCACGCGTAAGCGTGCTGTGTAAATGAACAATAGGGAGGCATGGTGCCTCCCTTTTTCAATGGAGAAATAAAATGGCTATTCCAGAATTCAACTGTGTGGACATCGACACACCTATCTATCCGAACCCTTCAATGGGCCACTTCGGGCAAGTGATCAACCTGTATGTGGAAAACCCTGAATGCACAGATGCTGAACGCTCTGCCTTCTCTGCTCTGGTGCTACAGCTTCCACCACCAATGCAGCACGGAATCCGCACACGTGTATGGCGATTCTTCTACCCTGATGTTCCATATCCGGGCTTGACAGTGGGTATGCGTGATGTTACAGTGACGGCTTCAAACGAGGTGCTTGTCCCTTACGATGATTTCGTCATGGCTAACGTGCCGTGGGATAAGCTGGGGATGAATCTTTGTGGAGGAATCTGTTAATGACTACCGTGTGCTCAGTCTGTTCCGCGATTGAGCCAGAGCCGTGGTTTGAACAACCGATGAATGAGACTATACGTGCCTACGCACATGCATACGTGCTCCCTGTGTGCGTGTATTTTCCTTCAATGGAAGCGGCCCTTGCACACTGGGGCAATGATTTCAACAAGGAGGATTTCCCTGATGAGCTGGCTTGAAGTAACATCCATGATGGCACCAAAAGAAGAACGTGCGTATTGGCTTGCACGTATCACCGAGGCAACAGAAGAGTGGGGAGGAATGCCTGTGAACTGTCGATACATGCCGTCCCTTGAACGCACTCCTGCATTGCGTCAGATGTTGAAAGATAAGGTGGTGGTACAAGTGCGACTCGAAAGGCAATGGGCACGTAGTCGTTCCCGAAGAACTGTATTGAGGATTCCAGAATGAAACAGGCAGGTGATACAATAGGTGGGTGGATGTGGTATGTCGCACAAGTGAAGGCAGCCAATCCAACAGCGATCATTGACTATAAAGTCTTAATGCAACAATACATAAAAGGAGTGAAACTGTGAACACTGTATACATCGTAGGTGAAGCTGAAATCGGCACAGAAGAAATCGTTGCAACCATCCGTGTTATGGATAGCGAAGAAGCAGCGGAGGCTGTACGCTTGGAATGGGTCGATCACTTGAAGCGACACAATCTGAGTGACAAATACCAAGCTGTTGTGCAAGAATGGGCCATCCTGTGATGTGTCCTGAATGCGGCTTATCTGACACACACAAAATGTCTTGCAGTAAGAGACATGCGAGTCTGAAAGCTATCCGGGATCGTATCGCAGGTGCTGTGCAATTCATGCACCCAACACGAGGCATGGTGTGGCTGTTGAAAGACGGAAGCATCATGTCAAAAGAAGAATACAAGAAGCTCATGAGACAGACGTGGGCTTTCTGGTTAGGAGGGAGATAATGAAACATCCTGATATACGTGTGAACGGATACCCTGTTGTCATGTCGTTGATGATGGTGACAGAACCGGGAGAGGGTTGGAAGGGCAGCACCTTCATTGGAGAATATCGCTGCACCAAAGACTTGAACGCTGCAATTGCGGAACACAAAGACAATGTACCAATCGGGTGGATGTTAGAAGTTGACTTTCAGGATGACATCGACTACCCTCTCTCCTGATTTCTACCCCCCGCCGAAATTTTAAAATAGCCTCCTTCATTGGGGGCTTTCTTTTGTCTGGTTAAAAAGTAACCACTGGCGTTTAGCTAGCCACCAAGGCCATTCCTCCCCAAACCCAGTTTTACATTTCAGGTACTCTCCTAAATCCTAATCGGATTTATATTTTAGGGACTTAACAAAAGCTAAGCACCCCTATAGCTGGCCGCCGTAATTTGAAAATAAGTTGGCACGCATCCTGCATAAATCATCACTCATTCGCTAGTGGTTCGTTCCACGTGGAACATAGCCCGCCCGGTGATGCCTTCGGCGTCAAACCTTCTGCCCTTTGCACACATACAAACACTTATAACAAAAGGGGTATATAAGAACTGATATTGTGGTCGCACTATATATAGAGAGCTGTACACCTCGGATAGCTCGCACTCTGAGGGACATACACACCACACTACGGTAGCACACCATAGGACATTGCACACACAACATGGCACACTGTGTGCATCACTACACATGGCATGCCCTATGCATAGCGTTTCATTTATCGTGTGCGATATTGCGATTGACATGCATATTATGTGCCACTCACACACCACACCCCTCCATAGGCTACCCCTATCACCCTGTTCGCATCGATTGGAATGTATTTCTTGACACGCCAGTGTAAGTGTGATCGTTTTGCTTAGACATCACGTGGTGCTGCCCAAGCTCCGGCGAGTGAGAAACCCATATAGCATGTTTTGAAGGGTTATTGACCTATGGCCAGCCATAGGGCGAGATTCACTGTAGGCCACGGCCTACGGGGCTCACAGAGCTTTATAGAGGGTTATTTAGGGCTCCGCCCTGATGGTCATACTCTGTCGTCTTCGACAGGTTTTGAAACCCTTTTCAAATGGTATAACAATATATTTATTTATATGTATCCCTTCTATAGAGGGTAATGCTTTCGCCTTCGGCTTGTGGTGCAAAACCTACAGCGGAGCTGTGAGGGTATACCCTTTCACCTTCGGTTAATGTGCAAGAATGCAAAAGCCCCGCACTAGCGGGGCTTTGTTTCACGTGGAACATTTCAAGGCAAACGCAAACCCTTGCCATCGGTGATGATGATTTGAGAGCCAAACCCAACGACACAACCTGTCTCGCCTTGCGAGTGTGCTTTAAGGCATGTTTCGATTACAGACATGCTATCTGAGGTTGTTGGCACTTCTTGCCATTTGGTTGTAGTCCAGCCGAAAGAGGAGTGATAGAAACCCTCCTTCACAAACCATACGCCATCCTCACGACGAGCGTATTTATAGCCGTCATTGCCGATGCGAGTGAAAGCTAAGTTTGCCTTTGCCATAACGTGCTACTCCGTCAAGGGGGCGAACCATTTCGCCTCTTCCTTGGTTAGCATTCTACACACGTGCAAACCACTGTGCAACATTCTTTTTCACGGAATGTCGTTATCTGCTACTTTCTCACAAGTGAAGTCATAGTCTGTCAACGTGCTAAGCTCTTCACGAACGCCGAAACGATCAAGGTATTTTTGGGCTAACTCTTGGTTCAATGCCTTGAGCTTGCCGGACTGTTCAAAGGTGAAAGCTTTCCCGAATAGGTCGCTTTCTACATACAATGTTTCATTGCATGGGGCTTGTGTGTGCCACTCTGTATCTGTGGCGATAACGTAGCCATTGCAGTTGGCGAAAGAGCACAGGGTAAGAATCAGAGCGTACATTATTTAGCCTCCTTTGAGCGAAGCGAAACACCTTTCGAAAGGTTGCACAGAGTCAGAAGGATGAAAGCCCCAAGACAGATAGCGATAATATCGTACATTACGAAAGACTCCACAAGGTGAACAGGACAACAATGAAAGCGGGATAAAGGAGAATGGTACGTGTGGATAACATTTTGAAGCCTCCTAAGTGTGTGAAGCCATTGTACCAACTTCACACACAAGATGGAAGCTTTATTTCACACTACTCGCCAGCCTTCCAAGGTATGACGGCAAGACAGAGCGGCGGCGTTGTAGCCATTTGCTTTAGCTTCACGTTCGATAATGGCACGCACTTTGCGGGTATTTTCTTTGCTGTAGGTTGTACCAACTTCGGCAAGAATTTTTGCATCGGTGGCGTCTTTGAAGGCTTCGAACTTAGCGTGAGATTCGTTCATGTTCTTTACTCGTTTGTGTGTGGGTGTGCTAGGCGCTGTAACCGCTTTTCTGCCTAGCTCGCGGGATGGTTCTGACGGCCATCAAGTCGGAGGCTTCTGCCACCCTATCAGCGCTTTTTAAGAGTTATCGCTGCTTTCTCTGTATGGCCCATTCTACAGGAACTAGAATGGGCGTCAACCATTTATTTCATCAACCCGAAACTATTTTACACAGCATTCCCCGAGGCATGATGAACTGCAAAGCGAATTGCTGTGCATCCTCAAGCTGTGCAAAGCTTTCAAACTTCCAACCAACATCAACGCCACCCGAAGAAGTCGAAACTTCATAGGATGGCACGTGGATTGCTTCCATACCCGGCTGTGCCGTTGTTTGAAAGATGTTCGCCACTTTGACGGATTCAAGGTTAGCGTTGGTGAACGTTTGAATCTTTTTCATGGCCCTAGCCTCATTGGTTGGGTGGCTGTTTGCTTCCCTATGTCGGCCATTCTACAGGATTGGTCTACCCTGTAAACAACTATTTTCGTATAAGCACACGAAAAACCCAAACCCAAAAGCATAAGGCGAATACAGCTAGAACAGGGTGCTCAATTCCACACATTTCAGAGTCTCACATTTTTCGATGTTGTGTCAATAGGCTTTTTAAACGCTCTGTAGTGCGTTCCATTCGTTTGCTTTTTTTTCATGTCACGCCTCTTTCGGCTCATAAGGCCAACCCTGTCTAGACCATGCTTTAAAGCGTTCCTCTGTAGCTAGAACATGGTTAGCGTCAAAGCATAAACCTTGCGTAAAGGGGGAGCCGTACAGGGTACGGCTGACAGTCAACCAAACCCCCGCCCTACGTGGCAACCGTTTAAAGACTAGCCCCATTACAGGGATTGGCCCTTGGCCCTTTCTGTGCCTTTCTTCGCTTCTGGCGTGGCCTTGGGGGCTTCTGGAACGTCGCCTAGAGCGTCGTCAAGCTTCTTTTCCAAGAAGTCTATGGCCTTACCGCCAATGCGTTGCCCTGTCTCACTGGTGACGGCCTTGTAAGTTACGCCACTGCCGACGATGATAGCCAAATCCTTTTGGGATGGCACAAGGTAAGTTAGGCAACCGAGGACTAGACCAACGATCATAGACCACTTAGACAACGTGGCAAACGTTTTAAATCCGGGTTGTTTCATCTGTTCGGCGGTTGTCCGCTTCGTGTCAATGGCAGAGAAAGAAGCGGCAAACAAGATGATACCGAACAACAAAGCGCCTCCCCAAAAGGCGCCCCAACCGAGGGCCAGCAACGCAGCAAGCTTTTCAACCATTACGAAAACATAGATTACAAACCATTCCATTACAGCAAACTCCTAAGGATTAGAGGGATAAAAGGTGTTACAGGGTAAAAGGTTTCACATTGGCACGCTTCAAAGCTTCCATTGCTACCAGCCTTACGGCGTGCTTGAGCTTCTGTCATACCGTAGTGGACTGCTGCCGTAGGTTGAACCCCAGCCACGTCAGACAATTCAGTGTATTGTGACGATGCTTGATAGGTGGCGAGAAACTGTTCAAGCGTTGTATATTTCCAGTTTGCACCACGTAGCGACCACGTTGGGCATTCGTTGAACATATCTTGATAGGTGCGGTTGTCACCTTGTACCAACTGCCAGCCTGTGCCAGTGCTACGGGGTTGGTCTGTCTTATAGTTGCCGGTAAAGTTGAAACCGCCCAAATCGAGTTGAAAACTCACAACCTTAGAACCTTCGGCGTCTGTGTAGAAGCCATAAGTGCCGCTCTTAGCGATGAACACGCGAAAGCCAGAAGCTTTGATGTTCTTTGCCAGTTCGCTGGTAGCTTCGATTTTCCAAGACATGATTGCGTTTCCTTTCAATTGGTAGAAGCTTATTCGCTTCTGATGTTGGTCATTCTACAGGGTGTGACATCCGTGTCAACACAATTTTAAAGCGAAGTTGAAAACATTATGAACAGAGATATCAGCCATACAATGAACAATGTTGTCAAGATGATTATTGTGATTTTCTCTATAAGCGTCATACAACCTACCTCCCTAGAGACGAAAAAGCCCCGCTGGTTAGGCGGGGCGAAGGGTTGTAGCTTATGCCGCTTCTGGTTTTTCAGCGGTGCGGCTTGGTAGTTTCAACATCCAGCGAATCATGTCACCGATGATCGGGTAGATATCGTTGTGGCGAGTGGCGAACCGCATCCACTTATTCTGGACATCAAAGACACCGATAGAGCGTGAACTGTCACCGCCATCCGGCAGGTAGTCACGAAGGCCGGTAAGCTTGGCTCTGATGCGTTCTTGCTCAGTCATTTCATAGAACCGCCATACCGGATTAGTGTGGCTGAAATTGACTTGACTCAAGTTTTGCAGAAGGCGTTCCAAGTCTTCTGTAGCTGTTTCATCCCGACGACGACCGTACCCAAGGTCGTACACGAGTTTTGCAATGGCCTTGACGACTACAGGCTGTGCTAGCACCGTGTTAGCCTTTGCCCCTTGCTCACCAAACCCCGGAACGTTAGCAATAGCGCCCCACATACGGCACGCTGTAGCATATTTCTCTTCTACATCGGCAGGCGTGGCACTGGCGATGCTGGTTTTGTTCAGGAACAGGATAGCGTTTGTTGCTGCCAAGTCGCGGAACGTCCAGCGGCCTGTATCCTTTGCCCAGTTGGTTTGGTCGCCATCTGCTACATCGTCCCAATCCAGAATGTGAGGTAACAATTCACTCTGGATAAACTGGTTAACAGGGTTGGCGCTGTCAAACTTAAGTGCTAGACTACGCTCCACCTTTTTAGCAAGGTTGTTCAGGTCGTGAAACAGTTGTTGCTCTTCCCGAACGCCAAGCCCTAGATGAATCTCGACAGCCACCTTACTGAAACCCCGTGCCACTTCGTCGCATTCGTCCCAAGCTGCCAGCACTTCGGTTGGAATGGTTTCCTTGAAATTACCTTCAAAGAGTTTCGGCTTGCGTGGATATTTCCGATTCAACCTGATTTCAGTCAGGAATTCGAAAACCAAATCCATCGCATAGCGTCTGTGCTGGCCATCGATCACGTACAGCATGTCACGTTGCCCGAGGAACACCTTGAAGCATGCGGTTTCGCCGTCCGCTTCCATTCGTTTACCTTCGATGCCAGCGCCACCGGGTTCAACGGTGCGAAGGTTGCACACGATAGGCTGCAAGCTCATGTAGGTTTGTGGCCCCATTACCCTTTGCAGTTCGTGCAGTGCCGGCGACTCAGGCTTGTGGAAGTTGCGACGGTATTCAATAGCCGCTGCAATCATGCCCCGAAGGATGTACTTAGCAAGGCCGGTGGCGTGAGCTTCGTTCAATGGCCGCTGTGTGGCTGGCGAGCCATCGGGTTGACGTTCGTTCGCTACCTTGCTCATAGCGTAGAAGTCTTTCATTGGAATCAGGGCGATAAAGGTACGGTGCCCCAAATTGTGACCAATGAACACCTTTTCAGGTCTGACTTGAGAGTCAGCTTCTTTCAACAGGTTGTCGATGGAAGTGAGTGGAGTAGGGAGCGATTCATTTGGCATGAACATGGCATTTCTCCTAGAACGTTTGGTTTGCCTTTCGGCTTGGGCTCGGCTGTTTGCCTTGCTTGATTAAGAGACTAGCACCCCTAGAATGAGAGTCAAGGATTATTTTCAATTATTTTCTATGGAATGAAAAAGCCCCGCTAGGCGGGGCTTTCCTCAGGCTATTGCATCAATCATGCCAATCTACATCAACATCGTTCGAAGCGGCTAGCTGGCCCTGCAAGCTGTTTTGTAGCTCTTCTTGAAACTCTACCTTGATCGCCTCAAACATCCCCGGCGACAGTTGGCGAAGAGCGCCCCCCGGCTTGACGTTCAAACCACAAATCGTCACTTCGCTATAAGTGGCGTTCAAATGCTCTTCAAGCTCCTGATCCGTCACTTGCACAACCCCCAGCTTCACGTCATACCCACGGAAAGCCTTAACAGCACCTAACGACAGCAAAACAACCTTATTCATACTGCCCAATCTATACAACTCCTATGGTTGCCGGTGGCTGCCTTTCTGGCTTATTCCTTCCCGGTGACGAACATTCTACAGGGAATCAGGGCCACGTCAACTAGAAAAACTCTAATTAAATCAGTGGCCCTAGATGGTTAGTTAATCTTCTTTGTCGTCTTCAAAGATGTATTCGGTGCCACCTACCTTGCAACTGGTCATTTTCGACAGCGTGACGTTAACCCAAGGATAGGGATTGCCCGCTGCGATTTTGTCCGGGTCGGCGGCGGTATACATGTCCGGGTTAGCTGCTACCGGGTTGGCCTTGACATCATCTTTCGTGCCGCTTGTCAAGGCTTTATTCATCCATTGTTTCAGAACCCGATGCGTGGTAGTGCCATCCTTTTTAATCCACGTCACACCCATCATCTGGCCTTTGTTGCCGTCCAGAATTTCCCGCTTCTGTTTGATGGTAGCGCCTTTGATAACTACTGTGTTCATGATCTGTAAGCCTCGGTTAGTCTTCGGAGTCAGCCACTAGCAGGATAGGGAAATCGAAGTTATCAGACTCGGCTTCGAAGACTTCCTGTGTGTCTGTGGTGAAAGGATACCACACCTTCGCCACCTGTACACAACTATTTTTACGGTAAATTTTCCAATACATTTTGTTATCTTATAACCTTTACATTCTAGGCGTAGCAGGCGGCTCCCGCTGGCGTTACATACTGTGAACTATGCCAGTATATGCCCCACACTGTTAGCAGGGCTTGTAAGTGGCGTGTAGTGCCTTGCCCGCGCATCTGTGGGCATGTTCTCTTATAGTAAATCTCGCCATCTGGATTCAGTAGAACACCGCTGTATCCGATGTTATGCGCTACTGACTTGAAAACTACAATCCGATACCGCCCTACATGGTCACGAAAAAGCCTGATAACGCGGCCATCTGCTAGGGTAGAGACTCTTTGCAGGGTCTCAAGGCCGGTTAACATACACTGATTCAGCGCGTTATAAACCGATTGATTCATGCCCTATCAACCCCGTGCTATCACTTCAACGGACTTTGCCGCTGTACCATGAGCGCGAAAGCCGATAATATAATCACGTTTTGCATCTTGACAAAGGCCACACTTAACGCAATTCACTTTGTCGGTATTCTCAGCAGGGCAGATAACAACCTTATTCCCGGCTGGAGTGTAGGACACTTTCTCAGCATCACGCGGCATAATTACAACAACTGGAGCAACATTTAAAGCTTTCAACTTATCAGCATGATTAACATCGTTGCCGCTTAAGTTGATTGTAAAGCCTTTAGCGTTTGCATCTTTCACACAAGCACGATTCAAACCATTTTCAAGTGTATCGTAGTGTGTATATGTAAAGCCACGTTTGCCCTTGTTTGCGTTTACAAGTTCAAGCAACTTGACATGATCGATACGGCCTGTACCTTCTACGCCGTTCAAATCACCGGCCTGATTGTGACGCCACAAACTGCCACGCGACAGCGCTTTAACTTGCTTGATGAATTGCGGCCATTCTACAGCGTTCTTACTTTCACCAGCATCCAGCTTGCGCCAGTGCATACCGACAGGACCATACTTTGCATAACAGCCTTTCACCTTAATAGGGCAAGCATCAGGGCATGTCGAACTATTCGAGGTGGATACTGGCATTGGACCGGTCTTAGTGTTGCCGCTAACTGGATTCAGAACGTAGAACGAAGACATTAAAGCGTTTCCCGTGCATTGCTGTGTGTTTGTTTATGTCGCTGATTTTACAGGGTTTTTGTAGCTGGTCAAGCTTTATTTACACACCAGAACCAGAACAGAACCACGATAAACAACAACCATTTAAAAGATTTGTCATTGACATTTGACAGCAGCCAGAAGCGGGCTAGAGTTACTTTAGAAGGTGACGGATAAAACGGCATGGCGTCATAATCCGGCTCTTCTACTGGCTTCCCTTTGTCACGCTTTCGAATGATTGCAGCTCTATCAGCTTGCAGCCTTTCGAGTAATTCAAAATACAACTCGGACGGCATACCTTTTGCATTGTCTCGCTCTAGCTCTCTTTCGAGTTTATCTAGATCATCCAGCTTTTTAGCGGTTGGATCGATTCGATAACGCAAGGGTAAGGGAGGAACCTTTGAAGACTCCCCACTTCGACGGATAGCAGCCACTAGATAGCGACGTACCACGTGCCCTTCGACTTGTACAGTTTACACGGTGTGCCAGCCTGAGCGTGTGCGGCTGCTACTGTGAAAGCGGATACAGCGTTAGGGTGTGGAAGAATATTTGAGTACAAGCTGAGTACCTTGTCTAGTTGGTGTGCCGAAGATTCTACAGAGACAAAGAAGCCCCGTCAACCTCTTATTTACAGGTTTGCGGGGCTTTCTTTTATTCTTCTATGCCCATTGCCGGGGCTACAGGTTGAAACTCAAACGAGCGGCGACCTGTTGAAGATTGGCGGCGTGTACGGCTAGCCTTGCGGGTCGCCTTCTTGTATTGTTCGTATTCACGAGCTGTAGCGAAATCGTTTACAGTTGCTTTGCGAGACATTTAAAGCCCTTACTTCTATTTATGATTTGGTTGTGCCGATTGTATAGGGAACCGGCTACCCTGTCAACGCTTAGAAGCGCTTTTGAACGCGGCTCAATACTTCCAATACCTGAGCTTTGTCGAGGTCGCCCATTCGCAACTCTTGCTCAATGCGTTCTGCCTTGCTGTCCAGCTTCTGAGCTACCCGCACATTGATAAACGCACGAGTGAGAAAGGATTGTGCGGCCACTTCGTCGGTAATGCCAATCTTTACCAACTGGCTAGCTGCGTGGTCGAAAGTGGCTTGCACTTCTTTGCAAACTTTGCTAGCGACCGGCGTGAAGACTTTAGCAATTACCACACCCTTACCGCCAGCCATCCGCACCTTATCTGCTGCTACTTGACGTTTGAACGTAGACAGGCGATGAAAGTGCATACCATGCGTGCCGCCGATTTCCTTTTCCAGAATGGTGGCCAGTTGGCTTGGGGTTTTCTTTACACTTTCCATCGCACCGGCCAACAAAGTACGATCGTCTTTCTGAAACGCCAACCCGGCACCGTTGCCAGACATTGGGGCATTGCATACAACAGCACGGGCTTGAGCTTGGGCGTACATTTTAACAAAGGTAACTACTTGCACTTCTAAATTCTCCTAATGAATGATTGTGTGTCGCCATTCTATCGACGGCGATTCAGCATGTCAAGCGAAAGTTATACGGCGCCCGCCAATCGACAGTGCTTTGATTGTTTCCATGTTGACATTCCGCACCTGATCGCGGCCTTGATCATCCTTTCTATTCAGAACGACCTTGACATATTTTTCAATGTGTGCGGTAGTGTCAGCACCACCTTTACCTACCTTGCGAACATGCCCGTTCAAGGTACGCTCTGTGCCGTCCTTTTTAACGAACGTCACACCCAACCATTTAGAACCATTCGCCTTGATCATCGCTGCGATTTGCTGTGAGACAACATCTGTTTTCACTACTTGCATTTGAAACTATTCCTCTTTGTTTGTGTGTGGCCCATTCTACAGGGTGGCTTTACCTTGTAAAGCATTATTTTCATTCTTTCTACATTCTTTTTCGCCTCCTTACATACCAGCTTACATACCAGCGTGAGCGCATGCGAATACCACGAGAAATTATTTTCTGCAAGGGGTTGCATCGCTACGCTTGCCTAGGTAGAATCATACACAGCGGGCAACGGAGCACGGAGTGCGACCACCGGAGACAAACAGGGAGGGAGCCTGCGATTTAGGTTGGCATGGAAATTGCCTTGCTATAGTGTGCCAAAAGAATTTGAAAATAGTTGTTGACTCTGTGATTCAGGGGTGTAAAATTGGCCCATGATTTCAAGCTGGCCCTCGATGGGGTCGGTGCCCTCTCGCCTATAGCGCAGTCTAGCGAGGCGCATTCCTGCCCGAATGGTTTACATTCTGGCACGGGGATTGCTACCTCCTGTTCGTGACCAAAACGCTTTGTTCGGTCAAAAATAGATAGCTGCCTATTCAATTTAGTTAGCGGGCTAAGCAATTAGTTAGCTCCCTATCTACCGAAATCTGCATATTATGCCCGTAATCTGAGAGGGCGTGTACAGAATTTCAGAAACCGTGAAACCCCTGTGAAAAACGCTTTAGTCCCCATTTTTCTGTAAAAATCTGTCTAGTCCTAAAAATCTGCCCGGTCCCCATTTTCCTGAACAACACCCAACAAAAAGCCCCGCAGTGCGGGGCTTCTCTTTGTTCTGTCATCCGTTGGAACGCAGGCTCTCATCATAGGTATAGCCTGCTCCCAAAGCCACTGGAACACCGAAGCACAAGGCCAGAGTAACGAAGAGGAACCGACCTACCGGCTCCCATGTCATTGGGTTCCAGACGCCACTGATGAAGGCACAGCAGAACCAGACGAAGACTACACAGGTAATTAAAGCGATGCCACAGACAGACAGAGTACGCATTGGGTTGCTCCTTGTTAAGTTGATGTGGAGCATACTACAGGGTGTTAACGGGCTAGTCAAACCTTTTGCGAAAATAATCTGAGCCACAAAAATAATCTGGATAAATAATCGCTTTGCTCAAAGTAATCTTTTGGTAAAAATAAAGCCCCACCATAAGTAATGGCAGGGCTTCAATGTGCGGCTCACGCCGCGTTCTTCTGGTTGACAATCTCTTGGACGGCTGCGATTCGAGCATCAATCCATCGACGGCGATAGAGATTGAAACACTTCACCAGTTCATCCTCTAGCGACTTGAGTTCCAGCTTCAAGTCTCGGATCGATTTCGCATGCAAGAGCGCCAACTCTCTTTCGGTTAGCATATCCGTTGCCTCTATAAAGAGAACATCATTGTCCTCGGGAGCATGATACCACGATTGGATCACATCGTCAAGCTATATCACATTTCCTTGACAATTGCAAAGCACATCAGACCAGATAGCACCATTAGCAACGAGCAGAAGCCAGCGACGATGAACTCTGCACCATACATTGCAGGCATTTCAGATGCGATAGCACCGCCGATGAAGACACAGAACGCTCCGAAGAGGATCATGATCAGTGCCATAATAACGTCCGTCATCACAATCCCCAAATCAGTGCGATGATGCCAATGACACCAGCAGCGATGAATGTAATACCAGCGATTGCGCCCGGTGCTGCGATCCACAGGGGACTGCGACTGTAGTACGTGCCGTTGGCGTCGTCTACGAACATGATAACCAGTAAGATTGCCAGTGCAGTCATCGAGATTTTCAAGCAAGTCAGTGAAATCATTCTTTATCTCCTTCTAGATGTTGTTTGAGTGCCATGAGCGAGCTGAATTCCTCGCTGCGTATCTTTCCTTCACAACCACGTGGACGGTAATGCCACTTGCCATTCTCCTTGTATATCCGGCCTAGCTCTTTCTTGTGCCATTTGACCTTGATATATTCACCAGTTGGGATTGTTTGGTAGTTGATCATTCCGTTCTCCTTTCGTGAAGAAGCCCTGCGAAAGCAGGGCTCGTTGGGTTGATTACGCTACGAGAGTGTAACCGGCCAGTTGTTCGTTCACCAGCCAGAAGCCGTAGCAATCGTTCGATTCCAGCTTGTAGGTGTGGTCGCTGTCATGGGCGTCAACACGAATCACAGCGTATTCCCGACCGTTGGTGTGCTCACTGCTATCAGCAGTCGATACAGTCAGCAGCTTGGAACCCAGTTTCAGTACGCCAGCTTCGTGAGCTTGCAGACCAGTCAGAGTACCGGCAGACTCACCGATGAACTGGATACCGTGCTTGGCCAGACGACCAACCAGAGCGATGCGACGAACTTCAACAGCATCCACCTTAGCTTGTGCAGCGGTTACAGCGGCTTCTGCTGCTGCCTTCTCGGCTTTCACACCGTCCAACTCGGTACGCAGTGCAGCCAGTTGTTCGTCGAGAGTTGGAGCTGGAGCTTCTGCAACCACTTCCCATACCCAGTCACCCCAGTTCTGGCTACGGTGGATCACATCTTCTTTGGCAATGATTCCACCATCGATGCAATCATAAACCCCACCAATAACGAAGCCCCAGTGACGATGCCCACGGTTGTCGCTGACCAGTTTCACTTTCATGCCCTGCTTCACATCTTCACGCTTGATTCGACGAGCAGGGGCAGCGTCTTTCTCTACCACCAGTTCCAGTTCATCGATCAGACCGTAGTCACGACCACCTTCCTCGAAGACCACATAGATGGTACGCCCGGAAACTCGGTACACTTCGCCAATCTGGCCTTTGTACTTGCTCAGGAACACCACAGAGCGGATCACTTTCACTTTGGAACCTACGACGATAGAGGTCGAGGTTACACGTTCGAGGTCAACAGGACGACCGTAGTCTTCAACACCATCGTCGAAACGGACGTGAACGATTTCATCACCGCGAGTCAGACGAGTAACAGTACCCAGTTTGCCTTTGTTACCCGAGTAGAACAGACTCCCGCCAGCGCCAATTACACGAACGCGAGTGCCAGTAGTGAATTGAGTCATTTGTAATCTCCTTTGTTTGTTTGTGTTGGGCTATTGTGCCCGTTCAGATGTTTCGTGTCAACAACTTATTTCATGTTTCTTACTTTAGGTAAGAGAACTTCTCTTTGTACAGATGCACCAGACCATCTTGTGTTGCTGTGAGCTGGCTCATACATGTGACGAACATGAAGCCCTTGGGACATACGACGTTGGTGGTGTCTACCAAAACTTCCACGGTGTTCTTGGTGCCGATATAAGTAATTGTAGTTTCCAATTTCAAATTCATATCCCGTTCCAACATCGAGGTGCCTTCTACATCAGCCCAGCCAGCACTGATTGTACCAGCTACGTCAGCGATTGGATAGGTGCCCAGCTCATAACTTTTACCTTGAGTTTTGCCAGTGACTTTCACTACAGCTTGTTCTGCTGTAACTTCACCGACGTTTACAACACCAGAGTTGCTACGGATGATGACATCTTTTGTACAGGCTGTCAACATCAAAGCTGTGATGCCGATAAAGAGAAGACGTTTCATGCGTCCAGCTCTTTCAACAGTGCAGCTACCAGAATCTGACGCTGACGGTTCAGGCCGCTCTTCACGCGCTCAGCAGCTTCAATGGTAGCGTCTGCTTCTGCGATGCGAGTCTGCTCAGCCTTGATCAGTACGTTGATTGCACGGATTTTGTCAGCGTTGCTCTCTGGCTTGACAGCTTCAAAGCTACGGCCATCTACACTTGTCTGGCGACCGACGTGCGGGAGTGTCGTGGTAGCGTCTGTTAGGGTTTCTTCGGTAGTGTACCGACCAGAGCCAGTGATGCTGTGGATGGTTACGATCTTGCCCTTGTGAACCGGATGGAAGCCCCAGCCACCAACAGTAATCTTTACTTTCTGTCCTACTGCGAATTGTTGAGCCATTAGATTGTTTCCTCCATTAAATCGTTAAGTTCCGTTTCGATTCCCTTGAACTGTTCATGGGTAATCGTCATATCTGCGAACCAAGCACCAGCAGCTCCACGAGCCATGCTGATATAGTGTCGCTTTGTTTCTTCGATGTCTGATTTGACCACTTGATCAATATACCAGCGAACATGTGCAATCTTTTGATCGGTTGTCATTTCTTGCCTTCGATTCGTTTGATGGTCTTCGAGAATACACGAACGCCCATCTTGAGTCCAGCAACACCAGCCTTTTCGACTTGTGCTTTCAGTTGATTTGCAGCGTAGCTACACGCTACCACGTTCCCTTTGATGTAACCCTTGTTGCAATCGATGCGGTCAATGGTTAGATCGCTACCACGAAGAGGCAAGCCATGTCGCGGTTTAGTCAAGCCCAAGCCAGTGTAATGACACTTCTTGGCACTCAGGATGTTCTTCATCGACTGGAAGGTCATGTTGAACTCGATACCACGTTCCTTGGCGTTATCTGCTTTGCGGCGGAGCTTGTCAGCTACATACAGGTCGAAGGATGCGTCGGTCATTGTGTTTCTCCTAAGTGATGGTTGTTTGCGTATGCAGGCTATCTTAATGGGAGCTGACATCCTTGTCAACTACTTCTCCATTTATTTGTTGGTTATTTACGAGCTACCAACTTGAACTCACTGGCTGGACGGCGACGTGGGTAATCAACATCGTCTTTGATGCGGATGTGTGGGCCGCTTGCGTTGCACATCGCAGTGATAGTGTAGCGCTCGCCGTAGGTGATGTCCCAGCCAGCTTCCAGAGCCTGTACAGTGTCACCAGCTTTCCACTCGCTAGCTGGAACAGAAGCCAGATCAGGTGCAGCTTCGTGGAACTCAAAGCAACCACGCTCTACACAGCCACGCATTGCATCACCGCCGCCGTCAACAACACAAACAGCACCGTAACGCTTCGACACTACATACACACCACCAACGGTGATGTTGGCAAGGCCCTTACCTTCACGGGTGATGCACTTCACTTTGTCGCCATCTTGCCATTCCGAGACTGGTTTACCAGTCTTCACCAGTTTGCCACCTTCGACCTTGAAACCACCGGCCTTGATTCGATCCAGCTTGGCTTGTTTCTCGATGTTCAGTCGAGCCACATCACGGTTCAGACCCTCAATGGTAGTCAGCCTGCCAGCAACTCGGCCTTCCAGAGCTTTCACTTCGTCCAGTACAGCGTTCAGTGGGTTGACATCAACCACAACACCCGGAATTGCAACCTGCGTCTCGGCGGTGGCGTAGCGTTGTTCACGATACGGTGTGAAACGACCACCATTGAAGTAGAACCAGTTGCCAGCTTCGTCCTGTTTGTGCCAATTAGAAGCGTGCTGTTCGTTCATGCTGTAGTGGGTTGCACCAACCGGAGCATCAGTCCATTTAACGCCAGCCTTCGGGCCTTCTGGAACCTTCTGTACATCGCTCAGTTTCAGCCACAGGCTCTTAGCACCTTCACCAAAACGCGGCGTGGTCGAACCATCGTCAAGCTTGAACTTGATATATTCGCTACCGAAGTAGGTGATGAACTCTTGATCCAACAGCTTCACGGTGTCGCCCACTTTCAGACCAGCTTTCTCGGCTGGAGTGCGAGTGTCTGGCTTGCGACCAATGGTGATTTCGGTCAGGTCGAGGTATTGAGTCTCGCCATATTGTTCAAACAGTGGCGAACTCGAACGATCATCGCGTTTGAAGACAGCTTCTTCGCCAACTCGAAAGGCGTGTGGGCACTTGATGCCCACGCCAACAACAACGATGTCCCCGAGTTTCAGACCAGCACGAGTTGCTGGGGTTTGTTCCACCAGATCACTCTCATACACAGCGTAGTAATTACGGTCTTTCATGCGGACGCCCCATAGGCCAGTACCAACGTCTTCAACGGTGCCGGTCATTGTTTCACCGTGACGACGGAAAGTGATCGATTGGCCTTTTTCGAAAGTAGTCATGTATTTCTCCTTTGTTAGTTAGTTTGGATTGTTACGTTGATGCCGAGATTGTACGTCCATTTCAGAAGTTGGTCAACAGAAAACTTGTCTAATTTCTCATTGAACAAGTCGCTAACACGGGGTTGGGAAGTCTCCAACAGATAGGACATATCCGTTTGATTCATCCCGTGCTTTACTGCATAACGTATGATCGAGTGTATCAGGTTCGATTTGGTGATGTCAATGAATTCTTCGACAATCATTTATGCTCCTGATATACATGAGTGTCAACCGTCAAACTGAATGGTGACACTTTACACACGTTGTACATGCCTGTCAAGGCACACGCTAGAACAATTACACCAATGATCGATGTAATGCCTTCATTGAATAGCTTGCCTGCGAAAGCCAGAGCGCCGCCGAGGATGATGAAGTACAGACAGACAACTACCAGTACGAGCCAGCCAAGGATAGCGAGCATTAGCCCACCAGTGCCTTGAGAGCAGCCAGAGCTTGCTCCACGTTAGCGATTGCAGCTTTGACAGTCTTCGCTTCAACAGCGGATTGTGCTACCAGTTCCAGTTCGCTTGCTGCACCGTAATCCCGTTCACCATCGTGGTCAAAACGGACGTAGACAGCGGAGCCACTCAGTTGTTCGACGGTGCCAACTTTACCGAAGTTACGATCATAGAACGCACCCCCACGGTCGATCACTTTGACACGTTGGCCAACTTTCACATCACGGATATTCATGCTCATTGTATTTCTCCTTTAAAGTGATTTGAGGGTTTCGATGGTGATTTGCACACCGTCTTGTACAATCAACGGGAAGCTCCGCAAGAAGCCGATTCCCATTTCAGAACACAAGTCTACCAATTGATCGACGTTGAAGTCAACATCCAATTGCTTGTATTCGTAGCTTACGCCCTTGGCGTCGAGGACGCTCTTTGCAGTGGTGCAAGAAGGGCAGTTTGTTTTACCGTAAATCGTAATCATTTATTTCTCCTGTGTCAATCGTTTTCTTGATCTTCATTTTCGCCTGCCATTTCTAGCAGATCGTTTATATGACGATCACCCAACCAAGTGCGAAGGTAGTGCAGCTCCTTGGCATCAGCGATCAATTGAACCACATCTTCGGGATCAATGCAACCGATTGCGTTGTAGTTATTTTCGACGGTTTCAATCGTCCATTCTTTCGTCCAGTGGCTCATACTAGCGTGGCTCATACTAGCTTGCCAACGAGGCAGATAGTGAGGACACATGCAGCGAAGGTGTTTGCAACCCACGCCTTG
>Ga0065714_10064443_pt1 | contig 96728 bp, 45 predicted proteins | sample MisRhiReplicate2_FD_59101 | JGI IMG/M metagenome (GOLD analysis project Ga0065714, IMG submission 59101) | Miscanthus rhizosphere microbial communities from Kellogg Biological Station, MSU, sample Rhizosphere Soil Replicate 2: eDNA_1 v2... | ecosystem: Host-associated > Plants > Roots >...
GCTTGCCCCCGCTGCTGGCCCAACAGCGGGGGCAAGCCCCTCTTCCTGACTTGTTCTTTGCTAACTAGCCTACCTCCTGACCAAGCTACTGGGGACGCGCGCTTGGGCTCGGGCTCGGACTTGGAGTTGGAGTCGGACTTGGCGTCGGGCTCGCGCTCGGACTCGGCGTTGGCTCGCCTGGCGTCGGGCTCGGCGTTGGCGCACCCGGTGACGGGCTTGGCATCGGAGTCGGACTTCCACTCGGAGTCGGGCTCGGCATTGGCATCGGGGTGCTACTCGGAGTCGGACTCGGACTCGGCATCGGCTCAGGGCTTGGAGTCGGCGGCACCGGGCTTGGTGTCTGACTCGGCATTGGACTCTCCATCGGAGACGCAGCCGGAGTCGCACTCGGCTCAGCAGTCGGACTGGTTACTTCAGTCCCTGTCGCCGGCGGTGTGCGTTGGCGGCGTCCTCTCGCAACAGCTCGCCCTGGAACGAACGAACATCTCTGCCCCGCGGCTGTTCCCGGCGCCGACATTAGCGTTAACCGGGTACCACTCTTCCGCGCACGCAATGACACGATCTGCGGCGGAGCTTTAGGATCCGCGGCATTCAGTTGAAACGCGACGGCTGTGTAACCACCCGTAGTAGAAGCCACGATGCGGCCCGTCTTGCCATCAGCGGTTGTAAACTCGTTTCCATTAATCGTGAGCGTCGTCTCGCCGGTTAGACCAAGCCCTTCACAATTAAACGTCCCCGTATACGTTCCTGAAAGATCCGTCTGCGTCGTTTGCGACTGGGGCCGCATACTCGACCGCTCGGTCGTTTCGGTGGCCGGTTTCTGGGGCGCAGGATCTTGTGCCTTGAGCGCCCAAAAACTGCCAAGGGCTAGCGAAAACCCCAGCATTATCAACAACAACATCTTTTTTAACATAACGTGTTTCCTCCCATGCACGTTTTTGCGCAGCTCTGCGTCCGTTGCGCTGGTACTACTCAAATCGAGGGGGTTTTCACGACAAGCAGGAGGGAACATTTGATTTTGTACCACTCGCGGACGCAAATCTCAACCACACAACCATAAAGACACAAAGCCATGAACTTTTTACAGCTTTGTGTCCAAGTGCCTTTGTGGTAAACATGCTCCGAAATAAAACCACCACCGCCGAGGAACCCAGATGCGACTAGAAAAATCCACTCGATTGATCTCCGCCTTTGTTTGCACGCTGCTGCTCTCATTGCTGCTTGCCGGCTGCCAGAAGAATGGGATCTCAACAGGAGCAGGAGGAGCCGGGTCAGGCGGCCCGCACAAACTTGCTTTCGTCACCAACAACGCGTCCGACTTCTGGATCATCGCGCGCAAAGGAACCGAGAAAGCCGCCAAGGATATTCCCGGTATCGAAGTCGAATTCAGAATTCCGTCTGACGGCACCGCGGCCGAACAACAACGCGTGGTTGACGATCTGCTCGCCAAAGGTATTCACGGAATTGCGATCAGCCCGGTCGATCCCGCGAACCAAACGCCAATGCTCAATCGCGCCGCGAGCCAAACGCTCGTCGTGACGCAGGACAGTGACGCGCCCACCAGTAACCGCGTTTGTTACATCGGCACGGACAATGTCGCGGCTGGACGTCAGGCCGGCGAGCTAGTCAAAGAGGCGCTGCCGCAAGGTGGCAAGATCATGGTCTTCGTCGGCGTGCTCGATGCCGCGAACGCACAGCAACGTTATCAGGGTTTGAAAGAAGCGCTGGCCGGATCGAACGTGCAGATCATCGATGTGCGTACCGACAACACCGATCGCGTTCGCGCAAAATCAAATGCGTCGGACACGCTCGTCAATAATCCGGATATCGCGGGGATGGTTGGACTCTGGTCCTACAACGGGCCGGCGATCCTTGCCGCAGTCCGTGAAGCACACAAACTGGATAAAGTGAAGATCGTCGCGTTCGATGAGGAAGATGAAACTTTGAGCGGCATCAAAGACGGCGCGATTTATGCGACGGTCGTGCAGCAGCCATTCGAGTTTGGCTATCGCTCAATGGAGTTGATGTCTAAGATCCTGAACGGCGATCGTTCGCAGATTCCGGCAAGCAAACAGATCTTCGTGCCGACCATCGCGGTGAAGAAAGGCGACGTCGAAGAGTTTACGAAGAAGATCAACGCCCTCCGCGGCCGCAGCTAAATGACAGCTTCAACCCCAATCCTCGAAATGGAGGGAGTCAGCAAGCGATTCCCAGGGGTTGTCGCGCTCGATCAGGTAAGTCTCACCGTCGGCACTGGCGAGATTGTCGCGTTGATCGGCGAGAACGGCGCCGGCAAATCTACGTTGATGAAGATCCTCGGCGGCGCCATCTCGCGCGACGCGGGCACTGTCAAGATCGATGGCCGGCCCGTTGAGATACGCTCGCCGCGCGAAGCCAGTGCTCTCGGTATCGAGTTCATTCATCAGGAACTCAGCGTACTCGACAATCTCGACGTCGCCGCCAATATCTTCCTACATCGCGAACCGACCACAGGCGGTTGGTTGAAGTTAATCGATCGAAAACGTGTCTATCGCGAAGCCGACGAACTGCTTCGCAAAACTGGACTCGATCTGCCAAGCCGCACTCCCCTGGGCCAACTCTCTCTCGCTCAGCAACAACTCGTGGAAATTGCGAGAGCTCTCGGCACAGGCGCGCGCATCATTATCATGGATGAGCCCACGTCGAGCTTGACGCTTACCGAAACGCGACGCCTGCTCGAGATAGTCAAAGATCTCAGGGCCCAGAACGTGAGTGTCATCTACATCTCTCACCGCATGCACGAAGTTGAAGAGATCGCGGATCGCGCGGTAGTGCTGCGTGATGGAAAGAATGCCGGCGAGATCGCGGGCGGCGAGATCACCCACGAACGCATGGTGCGCATGATGGTCGGACGCGACCTCAAGGAGTTTTTCAAAGGACCCCGAGGAAATGGAACTGTCAAAGCCAACGAGGGTTTTGAAGTTCGACGGTTGCGGACTCTCCGGTATCCGCAGCACAGAATCTCATTCAACGTGGGGAAGGGTGAAGTGCTGGGATTTGCCGGGCTCGTTGGCGCTGGACGCTCTGAAGTTGCGCGCGCCATATTCGGTGTCGAAGAAGCAATCGAATCCGAAGTTGCGCTTAATGGCCAGACACTTCATATCGACGATCCGCAGGACGCGATCACTCACGGCATTTATCTCGTCCCGGAAGATCGTCGTTTGAACGGTCTCATCGTCGATTTCAACGTGCGAGAAAATATCTCGTTGCCTAATCTCGATAGTTACTCGTCAGCGAAGATCATCAACCGCGCGAAAGAAGCGAAAGCCGCGCTCGACGCCTGCAAAGCAATTAACATCAAGACGCCGACGCCGGAGATGCGAGCAGCCAACCTCAGCGGCGGCAACCAGCAGAAGGTAGTGCTGGCGAAATGGTTGACGTTCTCGCCGCGAGTGCTGATCTTTGACGAACCGACGCGCGGGATCGACGTCGGTGCCAAAGCCGAGATTTACGAACTTATCCGCAAGCTCGCCGCCGAAGGCGTGTCAGTGATTGTGATCAGCAGTGAGATGGAAGAAGTACTTGGGCTAAGCGACCGCATCGCGGTGATGCACGAAGGTCGTCTAACCGGAATTCTGGAACGCGCACAGTTCAGCGAGGAGGCTGTTATGCGACTCGCCACCGGAACCGATACGTAACCACAAAAGCACAAAGACACTAAGTCTTTATACAAGTTTGTGTCTTCGTGTCTTGGTGGTTAGCCTATGGGCCAAAGAGGATAGTGTCTTATGAAAAAAGAGCTTGGCATCTTCGTCCTGCTAATCGTTCTCTGCATCATCGTCTCAGCCATCAACCCAAATTTTCTGCTCGCGATCAACCTGCAAAACCTCGCGCGGCAGATCGGCGCGTTTGGCATCTTCAGCATCGGACTGGGATTGGTCATCATCACCGGCGGCATTGAATTATCCGTCGGTTCGATGATGGCGCTGCTGGGCGTACTGCTGTCGATGATGTTGACGGAGTGGAAACTCGGCGTCGTGATAGCGGTGCTTGCCTGTATGGGTCTCGCGATGCTTCTGTCGTTGGGCCACGGGTTGCTGATCACGCGTCTCAACATGCAGCCGTTTATCGTCACGTTGTGCGGGCTGCTGTTCTATCGCGGCCTCGCGCGCTTCATCACTAAAGACGAGACAAAGGGATTCGGCACTGTCGCCGGACTTGATTTCCTTCGGTTCCTGGCCAACGGAAATCTACTGGGCATACCAATGCCGTTTGTGCTCCTGATAATTATCAGTGCGATCACGTGGGTCGCTTTGCATCGCTCGGTTTATGGCCGCTACCTCTTTGCTACCGGTCGCAACCCGGAAGCAGCGCGCTACGCCGGCATCAACACAAAGCAGATTGTAACGTTGACCTACGTAATCTCCGGCGCACTCACAGCGATCTCGGGAATTATCTTTGCCTTTTACACAAACTCGGTTTCGCCCGCCAATCACGGCAATGCTTATGAACTCTACGGTATTGCCGCGGCAGTGCTCGGCGGCTGTTCGTTGCGCGGCGGCGAAGGCTCAGTGGTGGGAATACTGATCGGGACTGCGCTGCTTCAGGTGTTGCGCAATCTCGTCAACCTGCTCGGCATTCCGAGTTCACTCGACTTCGCGGTGATGGGCGCAGTGATTTTGATCGGTGTGATGGCGGACCAGATCTTCACCGAGCGCCGCAACCGGCGGCAGGTGGCAGTGATGCGAGAGACCACCGCACGTTAACGCGCGAGACATTGGAGAGACTCATGAACCCACAGCGAAAACTATTAACCGTACTGGTGTTGTTCCTGACGGCTGTTGTCGCGCACGCCCAGGCGACAGTCACCAAAACAAGCTTCGGCAAAACCTCCGCCGGCGAAAACGTCGATCTCTACACGCTTCGAAACACCCACGGCGTCGAAGCAAAGATCACGAACTACGGCGGCATCGTCGTCTCTTTGAAAGTCCCCGATCGTAACGGAAAGTTTGATGACGTAGTGCTCGGCTTCAACGACTTCGAACCCTACCTGAAAAATCCGCCGTACTTCGGCGCGCTCATCGGCCGCTACGGCAATCGCATCGCGAAGGGCCGCTTCACGCTCAACGGCGTCGAGTACAAACTCGCGGTCAATAACGGCGAGAACCACCTGCACGGCGGCATAAAAGGCTTCGACAAAGTGATCTGGACCGGCAGTGAAACAAAAACAAAAGCCGGCCCGGCAGTTGTGCTTACTTACCTGAGCAAAGACGGCGAGGAAGGCTATCCAGGCAATCTCCAGGTCAGAGTCGTCTACACACTCACCAATAACAACGAACTCAAGATCGACTATTCAGCGACAACCGACAAAGACACCGTCATTAACCTGACGCATCACTCCTATTTCAACCTGGCCGGCGAAGGCAACGGCGATATTCTCAATCATCAGCTTATGATCAATGCCAATCGGTTCGTGCCCACCGACGCCGGCTCGATTCCCACCGGCGAACTCAGAAGCGTCGCAGGCACCCCGTTCGACTTTCGCAAAACCACGGCAATCGGCGCACGCATCAACCAGGACGATGAACAACTGAAATTCGGCAACGGCTACGATCACACGTATGTGATCAACGGCCGGCCAGGCACGCTGCGACTGGCGGCAACGGCTTCTGAGCCGACTTCAGGTCGCATGATGCAGGTTTGGACCACCGAACCGGGAGTGCAGTTTTATACAGGAAACTTTTTGGACGGCACGCTAACAGGTAAATCAGGCAAAGTATATCAGCGGCGATTTGGTTTCTGTCTCGAGACGCAACATTTCCCCGACTCCCCCAATCACCCTTCGTTCCCTGCCACCACGCTAAAGAAAGGCGCGACTTATCGATCGACGACGATCTACAAATTCAGCCACAAACCTTAACAGGATTTACAGAATTCACAGGATTATTTTTCTGAATAAACCATCTTGTAAATTCTGTAAATCCTGTCTAAAGAGGCAATCTTAATCGCGCTTCGCAGCCACGAAACTGTTGTCTGTTCTCCAACGTCAACGTGCCGCCGTGCGCCTCAGCAATCTGCCGCGACAACACGAGCCCAATACCCGAACCCTGCGCTTTAGTCGTAAAAAACGGAACGAACAAATTCGCCGTATTAGCCAAGCCTGGTCCTTCATCACGGACCCAAACTTCCACCTGCCCGTTCTTCTGCTGCCAACCAACATCTACGGCGCCATGCGTCTCCATCGACGCATCGACCGCATTACGCACCAGGTTAATGAGCAGTTGCTCTAGTTGGACGTCGTCGCCCTGGACTACTACATCCGGACCAGACATCACGTTCACCGGCAATCGCGTCTCCAAACTCGCCACGCGCGACACCAGCGCGCCGATCTTCAACGGCTCGAGTCGCGGTGGCGGCAGTCGTGCCAGCTTTGAATATGATTCGACGAAACGCGCGAGCGAATCGGCACGCGAAGAGATGACCGCGAGACCGCGATGCATGTCCTCGCGCCAGTCTGCCGGTTCGGGTTCCCTGCCCATCAAGTCTGCCAAACTTCCTGCCACCGACTTAATCGGCGCCAGCGAGTTGTTTAGTTCGTGGCCCAACACGCGCAACAAGCGCTGCCACGCAGTGCGCTCCTCTTCACGCAGCGTTTGGCTTAAATCAGTCAGCACCAGCAACTGATGCTGCGCGCCGCCTTCGCGAAAGGTGCTGCGCCTGATGTCCCAGCGTCCGACACCGCCCGGAAAGACCATCTGCATCGTGTGCGGACCCGCACCTGCTGGTCTGTTGAGACAAGCTGATAGCCCGAGCTCGTCGCTGGTGCGTCCTAACAGGCGCGCGGACGGTTGGGCCAACAATCTTTCGCCCGCACGGTTGACGAGCTGCAAACGCTGATCGCCGTCAAAAGCAAACACGGCGACGTCGATCTCGCTCATCACGGTGCGCAACAACGCAGTCGCTTCCATCGCGCCGAGCCGTTGTTCGCGCAATGTTTGGCCCAGGTCGTTGACTTCCAACATCACTTCGCCGAGCGCGTCGCCGGTGAGCGCGCGGCGCCCGCGAATGGAAAAGTCGCCCTCGCGAATGGCGGCAAGAATGTTCGAAAGGGTTTGCAGCGGCCGGATGATGCGTGTCTTGAGATTGAAAGACACTCCCAGCCAGAGCAGGACCAAAAGCAGATCGATGGTCCACTGGACTTGCGCAGAATAGCCGTCAGCCCAAAGGAGCAATGCGCACAAACTGACCGCCGGAAACCCGGCCGCCAGGGCAAGGAGAGTGATACTCCTCTCGAATTTCAGACGGCTGCCGCGGCGGAGTTCCGGATCGAGCGAGGAGAGCGCCGGCGGCTGTTTTGGAGACTTAACGGGCGTACTCACGACCACAGATTACACAGATTTGATACGGATCAGAAACCAGATCCGTGTAGATCTGTAGTCAAGATCCGTGTGATCTGCGGTTAAGATCCCAGTCCGTATTTCTGCAATCGCCGGTACAACGCGCTGCGGCTGAGTCCAAGCGCTTCGGCGGCGCGGTTGGCATTGCCTTCGAAACGCGCCAATGCCTTTTTAATCAACAGCCGCTCCGCGTCCTCGAGACTCATCTCTTCGAGCCGCGCCGACAAGCGCGCATCGGGCGTCACTTCAAGCGCCAGGTCGAAAGCCGTCACCATGTTGCCTGGGCTCATGAGCACAGCACGTTCGATCACGTGGTCCAGTTCACGCACGTTTCCCGGCCAAAGGTGCTGGCGCAAAGCGTCAAGCGCTTCCGGCGTGAAGCCCATGATGGGCCGGCGATAGCGCTCGCGATGCAGTTTCAAAAAGTGCTCCGCGAGGACCGGAATGTCCTCGATGCGATCGCGTAGCGGCGGCAGTCTGATCTCCACAGTGTTGAGCCGGAAGAGCAGATCCTGTCGAAAACGCCCCTGCGCAACTTCAGCATTTAGATCCGCATTTGTCGCCGACAGCAACCTGACGTTCACCTTTTGCGTCTTCGAGGATCCGACACGTTCAAACTCGCCGGTTTCTAACACGCGCAACAATTTCGCCTGGAGATTCAGCGGAACGTTTCCGATCTCGTCGAGAAACAACGTACCGCCGTCAGCGAGCTCGAAACGTCCAACACGATCGCTCTTCGCGTCGGTAAACGCGCCGCGCACGTGACCAAACAACTCGCTTTCGAAAACGCCTTCGGCCAGTGCTCCGGCATTCAGCGAGATCAAAGGCTTCGAGCGCCGCGACGAAATCGAGTGGAGCAATCGCGTGATCACTTCCTTGCCGGTGCCGTTCTCGCCCGTGATGAGCACGTTGGCGTCGGCAGGACCAATTCGCTGCACCAGGTTCAATACAGACTTCATCGCCGGCGATTCGGCAACGATCTGCGGAATGTCACTCGACGCTTCAGAGACGCTGTCGCGCAACGCGATGTTCTCGGCTTCCAAACGGCGGCCGCGACGCAATGCTTCAGCGAGTTCGACCTGTGTGCGCAGTACTGCGAGCAGGCGCGCGTTGTCCCAGGGCTTCTGTATGAAGTCACGCGCGCCGCGACGCATCGCTTCGACTGCCAGATCGACGCTGCCCCACGCGGTCATGACCACGACCGGCAAAGTCGGATCGGCTGCACCGATACGCGTGAGCAGGTCCAGGCCTTCGCTGCCTGAAGTCGTATCGCGCGCGTAGTTGAGATCGATTAAGACGACGTCGAATTCGTGTGTGTCGAGCGCTCTGAGCACACCTTCAGGCGAGGCCGCAGTTTCGATCTGAAAGCGCTCGCCCTTGAGCAAAAGGCTCAACGCGGCCAACACGTCGGCCTGGTCATCTGCGATTAAAATGCGGGGCATAGAGTGGAAATAATGCCTGAGAACCGGCAGAAACTGAAATCAGAATAGGTCCTATATGTCCAATACGACTTATACGACCTATTCATACCTTAGCGCTACCAGCGGATCTACCCTCGTGGCCCGGCGAGCGGGAATCGAGCAGGCCAACAGTGCCGCTCCGAGCGCCAGCAGCAACACGACAGCGTAAGTGATCGGGTCAGAAGTGGAGATGCCGAACAGCATCGAAGACATCCAACGCGTCAGCGCAAGCGCTCCGGCTAGTCCGATTGCGGCCCCGATCAGCGTGAGTGTTATTCCCTTCCTGAGCACCATCAACAGAATGGCCCGCCGCCGCGCGCCGAGCGCCATGCGAATCCCAATCTCCTGCGTGCGTAACGTAATCGAATACGAAATCACACTGTAGATCCCCAGGGTTGCCAGCAACAGCGCGATGGCGGCAAACACACCGAGCAACAGCGCGTTGAACCTGCGCGGCGCGGTCGTTGCGCCAATCACTTGCGTCATCGTTTTTACGCTAGTTAAGGGCTGGTAGCGATCGATCGCAGCAACTTCATTCCGGATTGCGGCGGTCAGCGATGAGGCGGGCAGCGCGCTGCGCACAAACAGGTAACGATGCCGTTGCGGCGAGACTGCGCGGGACATGTACCAGTCAGGTTCCGGTTGTGAATCAACTGCGCGATGCGGCACATCCTTCGCAATCCCAACGATCGTGATCCAGGGATTATCCGGTCGCGGAAGCCCGAGCGTGATGCGACGCCCGATCGGGTCTTCGTTGGGCCAGTAACGCGCCGCCATTTTCTGGTTGATAACTGCGACCGGCGGTGCGCCCGGCTCCATATCTGCCGGAACTAGATCGCGACCTTTGACGAGGGGAATACCTAGAGTCTTGAGATAGCTGGCGCCCACCAATTGCCAGCCGGCGGAAGTCAGGTTAGTCGGATCGAGCTGCCGGCCTTCGATCACAAATGGATCACTTCCCGCGCTACCGCTCAACGGCTGCACGGTCCCAAAACTCGCGCTTTCAATCCCAGGCAGCGACTGCACCTGTTGGACCAGGCGGCGATAAAAATCCGACGCGTGCTCCGCTTCCTTGTAAGTCGATGCGGAGAGATCGATTTCTACGCTCAATAACTCATCGGCAACAATTCCGGGATTCGTCCGTTGCAGACGTAAAAGACTCTTGACCAATAAACCCGAGCCGACAAGCAACAGCACGGCCAGTGAGACTTCCGCAACGACAAGAACATTGCTCCACCGGCGCGACCGTCCACCTCCAGCCTGTCGCGTAGTCTTCAAAGACTCTTGCAGATCCAGTTTAGAAACCGGTCGAGCCGCAACCAGACCAAAGCCAATGCTGATGAGCGCTACTGCCAACACCATAAATCCAAACACGCGCGCGTCGATACTCACTTCCTGCGCTCTTGGCACAATTGATGGACCAAGCGCGGCCAGCAGATCAATGCCCCAGTTCACAAACACGACCCCGAGCGCCGCCGCGAGTGTCGCGAGCACCAGGCCTTCAACCAGCAACTGCCTCACGAGCTTCCAACGACTCGCGCCGAGCGCCGCACGGATGGCCAGTTCCTTGTGCCGCTTCGCCGAGCGCATCAACAACAGATTGGCGACGTTGGCGCACGCAAGCAACAGCAGTAACCCAACTGAAAACAGCAGCACCAGCAACGCCCGGCGGCTGCCGCCGACAATCTCCTCCTGCAAAGGCGTAACCGTTATCCGCCAGCCGCCATCTTCACCGTGTGGACCACGATACCCCGGCAGCTCGCGCTCAAATTGCTGTGCCAGCGCATTCATGTATGCGCGGGCTTGCTCGAGCGTCACGCCTGGCGCCAGCCGGCCCAACACGTTGAGAAAATATGGACCACGACGATTCGCAACCTGGTCTTGCGTGTACGTCAACGGCACCCAAACATCAGCCGGCTCACCCCCTGTGAAACTTGTGAAGCTCGGATGTGGAAATTGGAACGGCGCCGGCATCACGCCAATCACGGTGTAGCTCTCGTCATCGAGCGTGACGCTCTGATTGATGATGTTACTGTTGCCGGCGAAGTGTCGTCGCCAGAAACCATCACTCAGCACCACTACTCTATTGCGCCCCTCTGTCTGCTCATCCGCGGTAAAAACTCTACCCACCGTCGCCTGCGCTTCCAACATCGGAAAGAGATTCGCAGTTACATAAGCGCCGCGAATGCGTTCCGGTTCCGAACCGCTCGAGACATTGAAGCTGTGATTTGTATACCCGGCGACAGAATCAAAGACCTGGCGTTGTTGCGAGTAGTCGTAAAACTCGGCAGCTTTAGCCGGCAAGCGTTCGATATTGAGCGCGCGATAGTTACCCCAAACGACTTGCAGGCGATCTGAGTTTGGAAACGGCAAAGGCCGCAGCAGGACAGCATTAACTACACTGAAGATCGCCGTGCTCGCGCCAATGCCCAGGGCAAGCGTGATCACAACCACCGCGGCAAAGCCCGGCTGCTTGAGTATGTTTCGAAACGTGTAGCGTAAGTCGTTCAAGCATTAACCACGGATTACACTGATTCTTACTCGTATCTCAACGAGATCGTGGGTTCGACTTTCGTCGCCCGCCGGCCAGGAAGATAACAAGCCAGCAGTGCGATGCCAATCAATAACATCGACAGAACGCCAAACGTCGTTGCATCAGTCGGCTCGACACCAAACAGCATCGACGCCATCAGTCGAGTCAATGCAAATGCGCCAACCAGACCCAACGCGACGCCAATCAGCGCGAGCTTCATGCCGTGACCCAGGATCATCTTGAATACATCGCGCGGCCGTGCGCCGATAGCCATGCGTATGCCGATCTCGTGCGTACGTTGCGTCACCGAATACGACATCACGCCATAAATCCCGACGATCGCCAGCACCAAAGCGATTCCAGCAAAGAGACTCAGCAACGTCAGGTTCAAACGCTCCGGCGCAACCGACTCCGCCCGAATCTCGTTCATCGTGCGCGGACTGTAAATCGGCTGATCGGGATCGATCTCCTTCACAGCGCCGCGAACGGATGAAATCAATTGATTCGGATCTGAAGCGCCCTTGATCACGACAGTCATGCCTCCCGCCGGCGTCTGCGCAAACGCAAAATAACCTTGCACACGATCGCTGTTCTGATTGAGGCTTTCCATCTTTACCCGGCCAACCACACCCAACACCTCGACCGATGGCGCGTCGGGAGCCCCACCGCCCAACTTAACTCGCTTGCCCACTGCATCTTCATTGGGCCAATACCGACGAGCAAACTCTTCATCGATCACAATCGAATTTAAGCCCGCGATCTCCCGCTGGTCTTCATTGAGCTTGCTTAAGTCCTTTCCAGCGAGGTGCGATCGATCGTCTCGATCCGTAAACACGCGCCCGCGCAACACGGGAATGTTCATCGCCTTGAAATAATCCGGCGTCACTAAACAAGCTTCCATCAGCGGAGTCTGATCGCGCGGAGGAACCGGTTGTCCCTCGATGAGGAATCCAGTCTGCCAGCCATTGTTACCAAGTGGCAGACCTGATGCCGCCGCCGCCGACTCAACACCCGGCAACGAGCGAATATTCTCCAGCAGACGATTGTAGAAAGAAGCACGTGCGTCTTCAGTCGCATACTTCTTCTGCGGCAACGAAATGCTGACGGTGGTCAAGTGTTCGTCAGAAAAGCCGGGATTCACCTTTTGTAGGAGATAAAAACTGCGGACCATCAGACCCGCGCCGATCAGCAGCACGAGTGTCGTCGCGACTTCCACGACGACGAGCGAGCTGCGCAGCCACTGGCGCCCGCTCGTGCCGCGGCCTGTCTCTTTCAGCGTCTCGTGCACGTCAACTTCGCCGGCCTGAATCGCGGGAACCAAACCAAACAGAATGCCGGTGAGAAAAGACACGCCCACCGTAAAAGCCAGCACCTTCCAGTCGAGGCCAATCTCGCGCGATCGCGGAATCGCGTTCGGACTCACGTACAGAATGAGATCGACTCCCCAGCGCGCCAGTGCCAGTCCGATAGCACCGCCAACCAGCGACAGCAGCACGCTTTCCGTCAATAACTGCCGCACGATACGCCGGCGGCTGGCGCCGACAGCAGTGCGGATCGCCATCTCTTTTTTACGGGCCGTTGCTCGCGCGAGCAGAAGGTTCGCGATGTTCGCGCATGCAATCAGCAACACAAAGCCGACCGCGCCGAAGATTACCCAGAGCGCGCGGCGCACATCGACAACAAAGATTTCCAGCAGCGGCCGCAACCTGACGCGAGTGCCCGCGTTCGTGTCGGGATATTGTTTCTCGAGGTTGGCGGCGATGTTGTTCATATCGGCGTCAGCCTGTTCGAACGTCACTCCCGGCTTCAAACGCGCGACTCCATACAAACCAGGATGATTACCGCGACTCTGCCAGCTCGGCTGGTCTGAGAGTTGGCCCACCGGCACCCACATCTCCGCGCGGCTCGGATAGGCATACGATTCAGGCATGATTCCGATGACCGTGTAGCTCTTGCCGTTGAGCGTAATGGCTTGGTTGAGAATGCTTGTTTGGCCGCCGAACCTCCGCTGCCACAAAGGGTAACTCAGCACGACGACCGGCGTGCCGCCCGGCTTGTCTTCTTCGTTTGTAAACACGCGACCATGCAGCGCGTTTACACGCAGCACCGAGAACAGATCCGCCGAGACCTGCCCGGTGACAATGCGCTCAGCTTCGCCGGCGCCGGTGAGGTTGTAGCTGGCGCGGTTGTAGACGCCTATCTTTTCAAACGTCTGATTGTGTGTGCGCCAGTCAGTGAAGTTGGGATATGAGATCGACATCTCATCAAGAATGGGACTCTTCTCGTTGAGAAAAATCAGCCGTTCTGATTCCTGGTAAGGCAGCGGCCGGATAAGCACTGCGTTGACAACGCTGAAGATCGCGGTGTTTGCGCCGATGCCGAGCGCCAGGGCAACGATCACGATAATCGTGACGCTAGGATTTTTCAGCAGCATTCTCACGCCATAACGCACGTCTTGCCAAAGTGTAGATGTCATACTGTACCTCCCATACTATCCACAGATTCACAGATTCTGTGTAATCAGTGGAATCTGTGGATAGTGTTTTTACTCATATCTCAATGCAATCAGCGGATCGACTTTCGTAGCACGCCGCGCCGGAAGGTAACACGCCAGCAGCGCGACGATCGTCAACACCCCAGCCACTGCAACAAAGGTTGTCGCATCGTTCGGCGTTACGCCGAACAACAAACCGCGAATCAAACGCGTCAACGCAAACGCGGCAATCAAACCAATCACCTCACCCGCAAGCGCCAGCATCATCCCCTGCCTGAGCACGAGCTTCAGCACGTCGCCGGCTTGCGCGCCCAGCGCCATGCGAATGCCCAGCTCCTGCGTACGCTGCGTCACCGCATGCGACAATAACCCGTAAATGCCGACCGCCGACAGCAGCATCGCCAAGCCTCCAAACAAACCCATCAGAAGCATGTTCAGACGACGCTGCGCGATGCTGTCGTCGAGAAGTTTTTCCAGCGTGCTGACGTTTGAAATCGGCTGATTGGGATCGATCGATAAAACAGCCTGGCGCACTGCGCCGACGAGCGAAAGCGGATCGACGGTCGTGCGCACGAGAAGAGCCATGTCCTGCAAAGGTGCCTGGGATGCGGGCAGGTAATAAGCCGGCTCCGGCGGTGCTTCGAGGCCTGCGAATTTAACGTCGCGCACGATGCCGACAATCTCAAAGGACGTCAGCCGTTGATTGTTCCAGATCCTGCCCGGCGGCGACGGCCTCATCCTTTGGCCCAACGCGTTCTCGTTGGGAAAGTAATGCCTGACAAACGATTCGTTAACAATGGCGACGCCCGGATGGTCCTGATCGTCCTGCGGCGTGAACTTGCGGCCCGCCGCGAGGCGAACACCGACCGTGTCGAAATAGTCTGGCCCAACCGGTATGAAGTTCGCCGATAAAGATTGGTTATCAGCCGAAGCAACTCTTCCTTCTATCTGAAACGAGTCGAGCCAATTCGAGTGCAGCGGATCGTCGTAGGCGATCGTCGCACTCTTCACTCCCGGCACGGCGGAGATGCGCTCAAGCACCTGCTGGTGAAAGTTGTTGATCTGGTCGGGCTCTGCATACTTCGACCTGGGAATCGTGAGATCGGCAGACAATACTCCTTCAGCCTGAAATCCGGGATCCACTTGCTGCAATAGCCAGAAACTCTTGATTAAAAGTCCTGCGCCAATCACCAGCATCACCGCGATGCTCACCTGAAACACGACGAGCAACTGCCGGAACCGCAGGCGGCTTGCGCCCGGTCCTGAAGTGCGGCCACTCTGCTCGAGCGCTGTGTGCAGATCCGGTTTCGATGCGTGCCACGCGGGTATCAAGCCAAAGATCAAACACGTGCCAAGTGAAATCAGCATCGTGAATCCGAGCACGCGTAAGTCAAGATTGACTTGAGCCAGGCGCGGAACTCCCGCGGGGACGAACTGTAGCAATAGCTTCGTGCCTAGCGCTGCGACGGCCAATCCGATGGCAGTTCCAAAAAATGAAAGCAGCAATCCTTCGAGAAAGAATTGACGCACCAGCCGAACACGACCGGCGCCCAACGCTGCGCGAATTGCAATCTCTTTACTTCGCCCCGCGTGTTGGGCCAACAACAACCCGGCCACGTTCGCGCAGGCAATCAACAACACGAGACCGACGGCGCCGAGCAGCGTGAACAGCGCGGGCCTGACATTGCCGACAACTTCGTTCATGAATGGGCTGACAATGATTCCCTCACCGCGATTTTCCGCATGCTCCTGCTCGAGCCGCGCGCCTATCATGTTCATTTCCGTGACGGCTTGAGACGTCGAGACTCCGGGTTTGAGCCGGGCGATTACGCCAAACACGTGCGCCATTCGCAGCGCCGCCCACTGTGGCGTGAAAGACATCGGCGTCCAGAATTGTTGTTGCTGCTCGTCAAACGTGAGGTGTCCGGACGTGGTGGGCCAGACGGGATAAATCCCGGGCGGCATCACGCCCACAACTGTGTAGCTCGCGCCGTCGAGCGTGATTTGCCGGTTGATGATGTTCCTGTCCCCACCGTAGCGATGTTGCCAGAAGGACTGGCTGAGAATTACGACCTGTCCTTTTCCCACTTCATGTTCTTCCGGCAGAAAAGCACGTCCCAGGATCGGATCGACTCCAACGACTGCGAAATAGCCATCACTCACCCTGGCGCCGACGAGTTGCTCGGGTTCACCGTCGCCGGTGAGCGTCAGTGAATTCGCTCCGAACGCGGCAACGTTTTCGAAGACAGTATTCTGCTTTTTCCAGTCGAAAAAGTTTGCGGGCGCAACGCGCCAGCGTCCATGTGCCGGCACGTTCTCCCAAAGAGAGACGAGCCGTTCCGGATTTCTGTAAGGCAGCGGGTTGAGCAGCACTGCGTTGACGACACTGAAGATCGCGGTGTTCGCGCCGATGCCCAACGCGAGGGTGAGCACGGCAATCGCGGTCACGCTCCTGTGCTTCAACAGCATTCGCAGGCCGTAGTTGAGATCTTGCCAGAGTGTGTTCATTTCAGACCTCCGTATAGGTCCTATAGGTCGTATAGGACCTATTACTCATACCGCAGCGCAACCAACGGATCGACTTTCGTCGCGCGACGCGCAGGCAGGTAACACGCCAGCAGCGCCACGCCCGCAAGCAGCAATGGCACCGTCACAAACGTCAACGGATCTACAGCCTTCACTCCGAAGAGCAGCGAGCTCATCAGACGTGTTAATCCAAACGCCGCTGCAACGCCGATGACGACGCCGAGCAGCGTCAGTCCCATTCCCTTCCGCAATACGAGAAACAGAATGTTGCGCGTGCTCGCGCCCAGCGCCAGACGCACTCCGATCTCATTCGTGTGTTGCGTAACGAAGTAAGCCAGCACACCGTAGATACCGAGCGATGCGAGCAACAACGCCAGCCCGGCAAACGCTGCAAGCATGATCATTCCCATGCGCCGCTGCGAAGCCTCTTCGCCCAGCAACTCCGCCATCGTCGCGACATTTGAAACCGGCTGATCGGGATCGACTTCACGAATGATCTGTCGCACTGAACCAACCAGGTTGGAAGTGTCGCCTGAGGTGCGAATCGCAAGGTCGCGCGGTATGAACCAGGGCCAGTCGGTGACTAATACATCTCAGCCTTCACCGGCTCGTCGAGTCCCATCTGACGGACGTCGGCCACGATACCGACGATCTGTTTCCACTGTTTTCCCGGCTCGTCAGGATCGCCGATCTTCAAACGGCGCCCGAGCGCGTTCTCGCCCGGCCAATACTGCCGCGCCATCGTTTCGTTGATGATCGCCAACGGCATCGATTGCTCGTTGTCGCGACCATCGAAGTATCTTCCCGCGCGCAGCGGGATGTTCATCGTCTTCAAATAATCAGCGCTGACCTCGCGATGAGTAGCGTCGTAGGCCATTCCGGGAATCGGAGCTTTGATCCCTTCCGGATAGAAACCGCTCGACCCGCCTTTCCATGCCAATGGCACAGAGGTGGTGTAGCCCGCGGAGACTACTCCGGGCAGATGTTCGACGCGTTCGAGCACCTGCCGGTAGAAGTTGTTGCGCTGTTGCGGCTCCTTGTATTTCTCTCGCGGCAGCACAGTCCGCATCGTCAGGATTTTTTCCGGCTCGAGCACTGAATACTGCCCGAAGATCTGAAACAACGTTTGGATCAACAGGCCCGCGCCGATCAGCAGCACGAGCGAAAGCGCGACTTCGAAAACGATCATCGAGCTGCGCAGGCGGCCCGTCGAAGTCATACGTGTGCTGCTTTGCTTGAGCGCTTCATTCAGATCGATTTTGGCGGCTTGGAGCGCGGGTATCAGGCCAAAGATGATCCCCGTGACGATCGAGATCAAAATGGTGAATAAAAGAATACGGGTATCAATCTTCAAACTCGCCGACAGCGTCATCTGTTCGGGGACGAGACCCTGCAAAAACGTGAAGCTCCAGTAAGCCAGCAACGTTCCGAGCACACCCGCGACCAGGGAAAGCAGCAGGCTTTCAGTGAGTAGCTGTCTGACAACTCTCGTGCGGCCGGCGCCGAGGGCCATGCGTAGTGCGATCTCCCTGCGCCGGCCGACAGCGCGCGCCAGGAGAAGTCCCGCCACGTTCGCGCACGCGATCAGCAGTACAAAAGCAACTGCGACCAGCAACACGATGAGCGAACCGCGAGCATCGCCGACGACCTGGTCGCGCATCGGCATGACGACGACGCCGAGTTTTCCGTCGAAGGTTTCGCCGGGATGATCTGTCGCGATTCGTCGCATCACGGCGTTCATGTCAGCCTGTGCTTGCGACAACGCCACGCCGGGTTTCAAACGCGCGACAACGCTCAGGTAGTGTCCACCGCGATTCGCAAGTTCCTCCTGGTCCAGTGCCAGCGGCACCCACAAGCGAACATAGCTCTCGAGGAATTGAAAGTTCGCAGGCATGACGCCGACGACCGTGTGCTTTTCTCCGTTTAGCTGAATGTCGCGATTGAGGATTTGCCGGTCGCCGCCGTAGCGAGTTTGCCAAAGCTTGTAACTCAGCACGACAACTTTGGCGCCTCCGGGTCGATCTTCTTCCGGCAGGAAACCGCGACCGAGCAGTGGCTGCACACCTAAGACGGGAAAGAAGTTCGCCGTGACAGAGTATGCTGAGACGCGTTCCGGCTCGCCATCGCCTGTGATGTTAAAGCTCCCCTCGGCAGTCGCGGCCATGTCTGAGAACGATTGGTTCTGGTTCTTCCAATCTACGTAGTTTGCGGGCGCCGGCGTGTTTTGCGGGAAGCCGGCGAAAGCAGCGTCCTCCCAAACGATCACTAGCTGCTCCGGGTCGCCAAACGGCAGCGGCCTGAGCAGCACTGCGTTTACGACGCTGAAGATCGCGGTGTTTGCGCCAATGCCAAGCGCAAGCGTGATCAGAGCGATAATCGTAAACCCCGGCCTCTTTAAAAAGCCCCGAACTGCATAGCGAATATCTTTAAGGAATGTTTCCATCAGATTATTCCAATTGCCGATTGCCGATTGCCAATTGCCAATTGCCAATTTGCTCTGCGCGTCTTCCTAAAATTGGAAATCGGCAATTGGCAATTGGCAATAACTTCATTCATACCTGAGCGCCTCGAGCGGATCGACTTTCGTTGCGCGACGCGCAGGCAGGTAACACGCCAGCAGCGCCACTGCCATCAGCAGGATGACAACCACCGTGAACGTCAAAGGATCCGTCGCGCTGATACCAAACAGCAGACTCTTCAACACACGCGTTGCTGCGAACGCGAGCGCCAGGCCGATTCCCGCGCCGATCGCAATCAGGACCATGCCCTGTCCAACGATCAACTTGAGGATGTCTCGCCGCTCGGCGCCGAGAGCGATGCGAATCCCAATCTCATGCGTGCGCTGCGCGACGGAGTAACCAATCACTCCGTAAATACCAATTGCCGCGAGCAAGAGTGCGCCGCCACCGAAGATACTCAGCAACACCGCGATCATCCGATCGGCAGCAAGCTGCGCGCCGATGCGTTCAGCCATTGTTTGCACTGAAAACACAGACACGTCTTTGTTCAAAGCCCGCATCTCGCTGCGTAGTGGTCCAACCAGTGACACCGGATCTCCCGCCGTGCGCACCATCAGCGTCATGCCTGATTGATACTCCTGGCCCAACGGAATGTAGATGAACGGTAACGGCTGCTCGCGCAGGTTTCGATAACTGGCCGTGCGCGCGACCCCAATGATTTCCCTGAAGGACGAGCCGGAGCCGATGCGCATGCGCTTGCCCACTGCGTTTCCGCCGTAGTAACGCCGCGCCAATTCTTCATTCACGATCACAACCAGAGGACTACCCTCGCGGTCCTGCGCATTGAAATCGCGTCCGGCGACGAGGGGAATACCCATCGTGTTGAAATAATTCAGGCCGATGACGTTGGTGTTGAGTTCTGTATCTTCGTTGGGTTGCGGTTGATAGCCTTCCAACTCAACGCCGCGACGTTGTCCGCCGCCGCTAATCGGAATGACGCGCGTCAAAGTAACCGATTGCACACCCGGAAGACTGCCAATACGTTCGACCGTCTGCTGATAAAACGCCTGGCCCTGCTGTTCCTTCAGACTCGCGCCGCGCGTCTCCATTGAAGCGATGAGCAGGTTCTGCGCCGCAAAGCCGGGATCGAAACTGAGTGCGCGTTGCAAACTGCGCACAAACAACGCGGCGCCGATCAACAGCACCAGCGACAAGGCCAACTGCGAGATCACGAGCACGTCGCGCAAACCGAGACGCCGCAGACGTTGACCGTGAGCGCTCTCATCTTTCAACGCTGCGACGAGATTCGGCCGGCTCGCTTGCAGCGCAGGCGCGAGGCCAAACAACACGCCGGTGAGCAACGTAACACCCAGAGTAAAGACGAGCACACGCCAATCGAGACTGAGATCCAATCCCTTCGTCTCGTTCTCTGAGAAGAACTGGGGCAACATCCTCGCGGTCCATAACGTGGCGAGTAGACCAGCCGCCCCGCCAAGAAGCGCAAGCAACAGACTCTCCGTCAACAACTGCCGCGCGAGCCGTGCGCGGCTCGCGCCAATCGCTAAACGAACCGCAATCTCCCGGCGCCGCGCAGACGCACGCGCCAACAGCAGATTCGCAACGTTCGCGCACGCGATCAGCAAAACTAATCCGACGACTGCAAACAGCAACAGCGAGACGCGCCAGATGCCGACTTGCGCCCCTGGTTCAATGCGCGACTCACGCAGAACTGTGACCGGTCGCGGCTCGTTTGGGCGCGCGAGTGTTCCCATGTTCGTTACGGGATAAGCTTGCGCGAGCCGCGCTGCGATGGTTGTCAACTGCGTTTGAGCTTGCTCGATGGTGACGCCGGGTTTGAGTCGTCCGATCAATTCGATGCCCCGGTCACCACGCCCGCTGGTAGCGAAGTCGGAAGTCGCTGTCACCGGTAGCCAAAACTCAAACGGCAACCCGATCTTAAGTCCATGAAAACTTCGATCCGTCACGCCAACGATTGTGTAAGGCTTGCCGTTGAGTCTGAGTGTTTGGCCCACGACAGCCGGGTCAGCGTTAAAGCGACGTTGCCAAAGACTATCGTTGATAACTACTGCCTGATCGTCGGAAGGTTGCAGTGTGCGTCCGAGCTGAGCTTTGACACCGAGGACGTCGAAATAATTTGGAGTGACTACCTCGCCGCGCAGTCTTTCAGCTTCGGTTTCGCCGGTCGCGTTGAGTACAGTCTGATCGGACGCAGCGAGGCTCTCAAAGACGTCGGCCTGGTCGCGAAAATCGACGTAATCAGGATACGACGAGCCGCCATACAAACCGCTGCTGTAGTCGCTCGTGTAAACAGCGACGAGGCGTTCGGGATCTTTCACGCCGGTCAACGGCCGCAGGATGGCGCCATTGATGAGGCTGAAGATGGTCGTATTGGCACAAATACCCAGAGCCAACGCAAGCATCGCCAGCGCCGTAAACGCCGGCGCTTTCACGATCATTCGGAGACCGTATCGGAGATCCTGGAGAATAAACATGTGGGTTCCTCTTGAGTAACACCGCAAGAACGGTAAATGTAACCACGGATCGGACGGATAAAATGCGGATAAAATCCGGATCAGATCCGTGTAATCCGTGGTTACCTAAGCGCTTCCAACGGGTCGATCTTGGCGGCCCTTCTGGCGGGGACGAAACACGCAACGAAAACTACTGCGGCCAATACCAGCGCGACACCAACAAACGTGATCGCGTCCACAGGCTTGACGCCAAACAGCAGCGTCGTCATGTAACGTGTCACGGCAAAAGCACCCGCGATCCCGATTCCAATGCCAATCACAGCCAGCCACATCGCGCGCCGCAACACGAGCTTGAGCACGTCGGCGATCTGAGCACCCAGCGCCATGCGTACACCGATCTCGTGCGTCCTTTGCGTGACGTAGTAAGAAGTGACGCCATAAATGCCGAGCATCGCCAGCAGCATCGCCACTCCGGCAAAAGCGCTCAGCAGTAACATCGGTATTCTTCGCGGCGCGGCCGATGTCGAGACAACATCATTCATCGTCTTCAAGTTGTAAATCGGCACTTCCTTGTCTACAGAGCGAATCGCTTGACGCACCGCCCCCGCGGACGCCGTGGGCTCACCCGTCGTGCGCACAACCAGCGAGAGACTGCCCCATCCCGGATCCTGTGCGTAAGGCACGTACATCTGGTTCTCAGCTTCTTTATCAAGCGCTCCCTTCGTGTCACCTACTATGCCGACAACTTCACGCGGAAACTTTTCGTCGCGCCAGATTGTGAAGTGGCGTCCAATCGGACTCTCACCGGGCCACAACCGTCGCGCCATCGTTTCATTCACGATCACGACCTTCGTGTTTTGTGCGTTATCCTGCTCGGTGAAAGTGCGCCCGGCCTTCAAAGGAATCTGAACTGTCTGAAAGTAATCAGGTGTGATTGCCAGGTACATCGCATTCGACGACTCATCCGGTGTCATCGGGTGGCCTTCGAGAATGAGGTTGCGCCCAACATTGAACGTGTCGCCACCCAGCGGAAGGCTGAGCGTCGCTCCGGCTGATTGCACACCCGGAGTCGCTTTCACCTGGTCTATTAACTGTTTGTAAAGTTGGACGTGCTGTTCACCCTTCGGGTACTTCTTCCATGGCGCACTCAAACGCATCGTCAGAACGTTGTCAGGATTGAATCCCGGATCGATTTTTCTCAGGTGCAGAAAACTCTTGATCAGCAGTCCTGCCCCTGCCAGCAAGATGAACGAGAGCGCGATCTCCGAAACGATCAGCAGACCGCCGACTCGGTTGCGCCCGCCAGTATCCGATCCACGTTGCCCGCTGTCCTTGAGCGTCTCGTTGAGATTTGGCCGCGAAGTTTGCAGCGCGGGAAAAAGTCCGAACATGAGTCCGGCAACGACTGTCACGCCTAACGTGAAGCCAAACACTTGCCAGTTGATCGCGATCTCGTTGAGGCGTGGAGTGTCCGGCGGGATGATCGCGATCAGCAGCTTGATCAACCAGAGACTCAACCCGAGTCCCAGCAGACCGCTTACCAGGGAAAGCAAGACACTCTCAGTTAAGAGTTGCCGGATGATACGCATACGACTGGCGCCGAGTGCCGTGCGCACTGCAATTTCCTTTTTCCGCGACACCGCCCGGGCAAGCAGGAGGTTCGCAACGTTCGCACAGGCAATCAAAAGCACGAACGCTACTGCACCCAACAGAATCAACAGCGAAGTTCGCAGCTCCCCAACCAAACGCTCGCGGAGCTCGGTAAGTCGAACACTCCAGCCGGCGTTCGTCTCAACATAATTCTGGGTCAGGCGTTGATTAATCGTATCCATTTCCGCTTGTGCCTGGGCCACCGGAACATTCGGTTTCAAGCGTGCAACAACTTCCATGTAACGATTATCGCGTCGTTCGGTTGCGGGATTGACTGCATACGCCCACCATACCTCTGTGTCACCGGGATAAGTGAAACCGGGGGGCATGATGCCAACGATGGTGGTCATATCGCCGCCAAGCATCACCTTGCTGTTCACCACGTCAGGTGAACCGCCAAACTTTCGTTGCCAGAGTGCATAACTAATCACAGCAGCCTCGCTGCCCTGCTTAAAATCGTCTGGCTGAAACAGCCGGCCATGGATTGGATTAGTGCGGAAGAGCGGAAGGAAGTCAGGCAACACAGCCGCTGCCCGCAGACGTTCCGTTTCATCACCAAGCGTCAGAAAGAGACCAGTCGAGACATACCCGGCAATCTGTTCGAACGACTGGCTTTGCTTCTGCCAGTCGTCGATGTCAGGCCCTGACATGTTGCTCCGCACAATCCCCAGCCGCGGATTGATACCTTCAAACAGAATGATCCGTTCCGGTTCCGGAAACTGAAGCGGCCGCAACAAGACCGAGTTGACAACAGTAAACATCGCAGTTGTGGCGCCGATTCCGAGTGCAAGCGTCGAAACAGCAATCACTAAGAAACCGGGTCGCTTGAGAAAACTGCGAACCCCGTAGCGCAGATCTTTGATTAAGTTTTCCATGACATTGAATCCATCCACAGATTACACAGATGACACAGATTGCTTTCTGTGTAATCGGTGCAATCTGTGGATGGCCTTTCATTCATTCCGTAAAGCCACTAACGGTTCGACCTTCGTGGCGCGGCGCGCCGGCACATAACACGCGATCAGTGCGACGCCAATCAGCAAAAACGACACGACACCGAACGTCAACGGATCCGTCGCACTCACTCCATAAAGCACACTCGTGATCGCACGTGTCGCGAGATATGCTCCAAACAGACCAATCGCTGCGCCGATGATCGTCAACTTCAACCCGTGACGAAGCACCAGCCGCAGCACGTCACCCAACTGCGCTCCCAACGCCAAGCGAATCCCAATCTCGTGCGTGCGTTGCGCAACTGCATACGACGTGATCCCATAAACTCCGATCGCCGAAAGCAACAGCGCCACCAGGCCAAACACACCAAGCACCGTCGCGGCAACCTTCGCCGGAAACAGCGCGAACCTCATGTGCTCAGTCAACGTCTTCACGTCATACAGCGGCAGGTTCCCATCGAGCGACTGCACCTGGGCGCGCACCGAACCAAACAAAGGCTCCGGATTTCCCTTTGTGCGAACAAGTAAAATGCCGTTCGATTGATAGTCCTGAGTCATCGGCGTCCAGACAAACGGGCGCGGCTCTTCGGCGATGTTGAAATACTTGCCGGCCTGCGCCACGCCCACGATGCGACGGAATGGTCCATCAGGACCATGAAAGCTGAAACGCTTGCCCACAGCTTCAGCGCTGTTTTGCAGCTCAGGCATTAAGCGCCGCACAAACGTCTCGTTCACAATCGCAACTCGTTCCGACTTCTCCTGGTCCTGATCAGTGAACTCCCGTCCTTGCAAGATGGGTGTGCGCATGGTCTTGAAGTAGTCCGGCCCGGCGCTCGCATTCATTGCGAGTGGCGCGTTGTCGCCTCGCTCCGCGGGTTTGCCTTCAACAAAGACATTGCGACTGTTGTAGTTGAGACTGAGTGGGATGTAACTCGAGACTGCCGCCGCTTCGACCCCCGGCAACGATCGCACACGATCCATCAGTTGGCGGTAAAACTGTTGTCCGCGCTCGTCGTCGTATCCCTGCAAACCGAGATCGAAAGACATCGTCAGCGCGTTTTGCGGATCGAATCCCGGGTTCATCGTTTGCAACTGCTGCAAGGTGCGGACGACCAGGCCCGCGGCGATGAGAACGATGAGCGAGATCGCGATCTGGGCGACGACCAGAACACTTCGCAGTCGAGTTCTGGCTGCGCCGCCCTGAGCGGCCGTGTCTTTCAACGTCCCGACAAGATTCGGTCGCGTCGCTTGCAGCGCCGGCGCTAACCCGAAGACTGCGCCCGCAGCCACCGACACGGCGAGAGAAAACAGCAGCACTCGCCAATCGACGCCGACGTCGAGCGCGAGGGGAAAATCGATCGGCGGTTTGAGCGCGAGCAAGACTTTCAAGATCCAAAACGCAAGCAACAGCCCCGCACCGCCGCCAATGAACGAGAGCAGGATACTTTCGGTGAGAAGCTGTCGTATCAGTCGCAGCCGGTTCGCGCCCATCGCCAAACGGATCGCGATCTCTTTACGGCGATCGGTTGCGCGCGCGAGCATGAGGCCGGCGAGATTGGTGCACGTAACGAGCAAAACGAGTCCGACGGCCGCCATCATCACCCAGGTGAAACTGACAACCGCGCCGCGCAGATCCGGAAGGATGAATCCTGGTGGTCCAACCTTGATTGTCTGTCCTTCGTTACTGTCCGGGTATTCTTTGCCGAGTTGCCGGCTCAACAGGTTGAGCGAAGCTTCTGCTTGCTGCGCGTTAACACCAGGCTTAAGACGACCAATGGCAAAAAAGTTTTTCGAGTCGCGATCGTCTAGCCAGGTGGCGCCGGGCTCGGCCCATTCCATCATGGAAGCGGTCAGCCAAATCTCAGGGGAGTAAACAAACTCCGTCCCTTTGAAACCTTCCGGCGCGATACCGATCACGCGGAACTGATGATTGTTGATTAAGACATCTTTGCCGACGAGGTTCGGATCGCCGGCGAAGCGCCGCTGCCAGGAATCGTAGCTGAGGACGACCACCGGACTGCTGTTTTTGGCTTTATCTTCATCGGGAAGAAAAGTGCGGCCCTGGATTGCCTTCACGCCGAGAACATCGAAGTAGTTGCCGGAAACTTCGTAGCCCCAGATTCGTTCGTTGGCGCTGCCACGACTCAAGCTCAGCGGCACAAACCGGTAGACCAGCAAACCGGAGAGCACTTCGTTGCGGTCGCGAAAGTCCTTGTAATTGGGATATGAAAACGCCGAAAACGAATCGTTTTTGCCACGCGCCGCAACGGAAACAATCTCGCCAGGTCGCTCGACGGGTAACGAGCGCAGGAGCACTGTATTGACGAGGCTGAAGATCGCGGTGTTCGCGCCGATGCCCAGGGCCAGTGTGATCACGGCAATCGCCACAAACCCCGGCCGCTTGATCAAACTTCGGATCGCATAACGGATGTCTTTCATCATGATTGACCTCTATTTATAGGTCCTATTGGACCTATTGGACCTATTTCTGTCTCAGTGCCTCCAGCGGATCGACTTTCGTCGCTCTTCGCGCCGGCAGGTACGACGCGACCAGCGCCACTACCACCAGACTCAAGCAAACTACAATGAACGTCGGAAGATCAGTTGGGACCACGCCGAACAACAAGCTCTTCATCAGTCGCGTCAATCCAAACGCTCCCACCGCGCCAAGCAATATGCCGATCGTCGCTAACCACAAAGCGTTCCCTACGATCAGTCTTAAAATATTTCCGAGCCGTGCTCCCAGTGCGATGCGAATCCCGATCTCATGCGTCCGTTGCGCCACGACATACGACATCACGCCATAGATGCCCACTGCCGCGAGAGCCAACGCGAGTGCCGCAAACCCACCCAGCACAAACATCGAGAACCGCCGGGTTTGAATCGAATCTGCCATCACGTCTGCCATGGTGGCGGCCGCTGTGGGAACCTGATCCGGATCGAGTTGCCGCACTGTCTGCCTGACTGTTCCAATCATTTCAGCGGGATTGCCGGATGTACGCGCGACGAGCGTCATAAAGGAGACGGGATATTGCGCGTGCGGCAGATAAAGAGCGCTGGCGGCCGGCTTATCTAATCCATACTGCTTTACGTCGCCGACAACTCCGACAACAGTTCGCCACGGTTCATCCTTGCGACCGGGATTAAATGGCAGCTTGATTCTCTTTCCGATCGGATCCTGGTTGGGCCAGAAGCGCGCAGCTAATCCTTCGCTGACCAACAGCACGGGCGGAGCGCTTTCGCCATCCTGCTCTGTTATTTCACGTCCGCGTTGGAGTCGAATACCTAAAGCGTGGAGATAGCCGGGAGTCATAACGTAACGATCGACCATCGGCTCGTGGCCCGGTTGAACCGGCTGATACTCGATGTCGATCCCCGTGCTGTCGAAGTCGCTCGTCACCGGTAATGGAGTCACGACGCCGGCACTGACGACACCGGGAAGCGATTGAACGCGCTTCGTAAGTTCGCGGTAAAAATCAATTTTCTTCTGATCGGTGGCATACCGGAGTGAAGGTAAACCGAGGTCCATCTTCAATGACTGAGCGTAGTCAAAACCCGGATCGACTCTTTGCAGTTGACTCACGGTTCGAATCAGCAGGCCCGCGCACATCAGCAACACGAGCGCAAAGGCAATTTCTGAGACTACGAGAAAACTCCGCAATCGCGTACGTCGTATTCCGGCACTCGAGGTTCTGCCGTCAGCCTTCAATGCTTCAGTCAAGTCGGGTTGTGAACTTTGCCATGCTGGAACCAGGCCAAAGAGCAATCCCGTCAGTAATGAAAGCGAGAGAGTAAAGCCCAAGGCAGGCATGCTGAGCTCGACTGTTTGCAGTTGGGGAATCATTTCACTGCCCAACGCTTTGATCAGATCGAGTCCCCAGATCGCGAGCAGGAACCCCACGAGGCTACCCGTAAAAGCCAGCAGCCCACTTTCGGTGAGCGCTTGACGCACCAATCTCCACCGCGAAGCTCCTAAAGCAGTTCGGATGCTCATCTCCGATGCTCGCAGTGTCGAACGCGCCAGGAGAAGATTGGCGACGTTGGCGCAGGCGATTAACAATACAAACGCCACCGCCCCGAATAACACCCAAAGTGTTTTTTGCAGATCTCGCACTGTGTCTTCCTGCAAGCCAACCAAGTGAATGCGCTGGTTGGTGTTCGACTCAGGATGCTGTGTCTCGAGACGCTGTGCGATTGTGGTCAGCTCAGCTTGAGCTTGCGGTATCGTCACGCCTTCCTTGAGACGACCGATGGCTCTCATGTGACGAGCCGAGCGCATCTTCTCGCTCGTCTCTTCGGCGGCCGGCCGGTAAAGAAGAGCCTGCTTATCCAACAGCGTGGCCGGCAATGAATGAAAATTCGGCGGCATCACGCCGACGATTGTGTGTGGCCGTAAATTCAGCAGGATCGACTTACCAACGGCATTCGGGTCTGAGTTCAATTGACGCTGCCACAGTTCATAACTCAACACGACAACCTGGTCCTTGCCGTCCTGCTGTTCTTCGGGCAGAAAGGCTCGACCGAGAAACGGTTGCGTGCCCATCACCTTGAAGAAATCGTCGCCGACGAGTGCCGCATTAATACGGGCCGGCTCGCTGGTTCCTGAGAGGAGCGGAGTCCAGTTATTGAACGTGGTAATGCTGTCAAAGACTGTTTGCTGCGCCCGGTAATCAATGACGTCTGTATGCGACACCTGGTTTCGAGAATTACCCTCCGCGTCTCCCCAAAGAAGAACTAGCCGGTCGGAGCGATGGAACGGCAAAGGCTTGAGCAGCACCGAATAAACAACACTGAAGATCGCAGTGTTCGCGCCGATGCCGAGCGCGAGTGTGATGACGGTTATTAAGGTGAACGAAGGCTGCCGCATCAGACTGCGAACAGCGTAGCGGAGATCTTTGATCAGAGAGTCCATGATGTTATTTCCAACTGCCGATTGCCAATTCTATTCGCGATCTTTCTTCCAATTGGCAATCGGAAATCGGCAATGCTTCCTATCCGATCTGTTTATTTTTCAACAGCGTCGATAACACCCGCCCTCGTTCATAGTCCGATTTGATCGACTCCACCGCTTTTAGAAATGCACTCTTCAAACGCGTGTCGCCGGTGTACACGTTCGACACCTCGACGAGGAATGTCGCTTTCTCGTAGTCCGAAGAGATCACAGTCGCCGCATCGAGCAATAGTCGCAACACTTCCTCGCTCTGGTTTCGCGTCTTCACCAGTGCCGTCAACACACCACGACGCTCGTAATCAGAATCGATGCTCGCAACGGTCTGGAAGAAAAGCTCACGCAGCGTCGGATCGTCGAGATAAACAGCGGCGACGCCTTTGAGCACACCGGCTTTTTCATAATCCGACGAAATGGTTTTGGTCGAAGCAGCGATCAACGTCAGCAACGCCTTGCTCGGCGTGCTCTGCTTCAGCACCGCCTTGAGCACGCGACTGTGTTCGTAGTCTGAGCCGATCGTGGCAACCGCATCGAAGAACGGTTGAATCGCGGCCTCTTTGCCCGTCAGCATCGGCGCAACGGCGATAAGCAATTGCGACTGCTCGTAATCGGAAGAGATGACGCGGGCCATCTGCCGCAAAACATCGCGCAGGGCAGTGGCGTCAAGGTTCCCTTGTTTGATGAGCTCCTGGTAATAAATGCGTTTCGCGTAGTCGCCGGAGATTTGATCGATCTCGGCGAGTACACCGGACACGCCTCGTTGCGCGAGGATCCGCTGCACTCGCTTATCGGCATCGAAACCACCCTGGCGAACAACGTCGAGCACGAACTTAGCGAGCCAACTTTTCGTCGTCGCATCCATGGGCCGGAGCGCACCGTTGACGTAGAACGTACGCGTTATCTGTCCGGTCGCATCACGCCTGACTTCGTAACGAAGCGATTGGCTATCGCGATGCTCTTCGATGATCACCCAGCCACCTTCCGGAACACTCTTGATGTCAGTGTAATCGTCGGTGAACTCGGGTTTGCCGCGTGTCTCGAAACGACGCTTCAGCCCGTCGTCCGTGTGTTCCCAACGCATGGTGCTTTGCGTTTCATCACGGCTCTTCTGCGCATACAGCCCCACGATAGGCATTGAGAAGAGCAATGCTGCGCATGAGGTGAGCAGCCAGAGGATGCGAGGTCTTATCGAGTAGTTGAGCAACTTCATATCTATCTCCTCATCTGTGAATATTGCTGGCTTGCACATTGATCGTGACGCGTAGCTGGCGTCCGATCAGTGGGCCGCCGTAGTTAATCCCTAAAGCAAAACGATCGAGCTCGGTGGTCGCGCTGTAGTAAATAAACTCCTCACCGTTCGGTGACCGGCTTCGATCCATTTCGTTGACGGCGAGGGCAAGCGGAACACGTTTGTCTTTGACGGTTAGATTGCCCTCGAGATCCAGCGAGTCGCGGTCTCTGCCGCGCTGGACCTTCGTGCTCTCGAATTCGATGTCGGGATACTTCTCGACATCCAGGAAATCCCGCAACAGGAGATGCGCGTCGCGACGTTTATTTCCGGTCTCGATACTGCGCGCCTTGATCGTTGCCGTAATGGACGAGCGGCTAATGTCGTCCTCATCCAGCACGATGACGCCCTCGAGCTCCTTGAAGCGACCTTTCACGTTGTACCAAAGGTTCCTGACAACAAATTCGACAGTCGTATACGCCGGATCAAAATGCCAGACGCGTTGATTGCCAGGATTAATCAGTGCCATCTGTGTAATCTGTGGATTACGTCATTCGTATCGCAACGCTTTCAACGGATCGACTCTTGTCGCTCGTCGCGCCGGGATGTAACACGCCAGCAAAGTCACCAGGAACAACCCGACCGACACAACAGCAAACGTCGCTGCATCTGTCGCAGTCACTTCAAACAACAACGTCGAGATGAGACGCGTCAGTCCAAACGAAGCCGCCAGTCCCGCTGCAACTCCGATGATCCCGAGCACGACTCCCTTCTTCACCACCAGCTTGAGCACGTCGAAACGCTGCGCACCGAGCGCCATTCGTACCCCGATTTCGTGAGTGCGCTGCAACACGGAATACGACATCACACCGTAAATTCCGACCGCCGCCATCACGAGTGCGACAAAAGAAAAGATAGTCAACAGCGAAGCACTGAAACGCGATCTCGCGACCGAGGTCGAGAGCAAACTCTCCATCGTAGTCACTTCGCCAATCGGCTGTTGCGGATCGAGCGCGCGAATGACGTTACGCGCGGCGGGAGCAACAGCACTGGCATCCGTGCGTGTTCGCAACATCAACGTCATTCCCGGATAGACCAACTCCGGATGCGGCCAGTACGCGACCGGCTCGACCGAAACGTCGAGCCCGAGATGCTTGTGATCGCCGACGACACCGATAATCTCCGTCGGATCGGGTTCATCTTTCATGTAGATGGTCAATTTTCTGCCGAGCGGATTCGCGCCGCCGAGGTTCTTGCGGACGAAAGCCTCGTTGACGAGCACGACGTGCCGCATTTCAGTCGCTTCCTGCTCGGTGAAAAGCCGCCCCTGCTTCAACGGAATCTGCATCGTCTGAAAATAGTTGGCGTCAGTGACGCAGACTCCGGTCTTCAGTTGCTGGTCCGGCCGTAACTTCTGGCCATCGACTTCGACCGTCGTGCCGGAATACAGACCAGTAAACGGAGGCGTATTGATCGCTCCCACCGCCTCGACACCCGGAATCGCTTTCATCTGTTCGATCGCTTGTTTGAAAAAGCCGATCACCTTCGGATCGGTGTCGTACCTCTTGAGCAGGCTGACGCGCACCGCCAAAAGGTTCTGAGCATTGAAACCGGGATCGACTGCCTGCAAACGGTTGAGACTTTTTACCATCAGGCCGGCGCCTACGAGCAGTACGAGCGCGAGTGCGACCTGAGTCACCACAAACAGATTTCGCGCGTAATGACTACCGGCAGTGCCACCGGCGCCCTTCCCGCCTTCCTTTAGCGAATCGTGGAGATCGAAGCGCGTCGCTTCCAGTGCGGGAACAAGTCCAAACACGATGCCGGTCAGCACCGCTAGCCCTAACGTGAACGCCAGCACCGGCAGGCTAACCGTTACAGTCCTGAGATCTATCAGCGCAGGTGGACTCAACGCGGCCAATGCCTTCGTTCCCCACCACGCCACCAGCACGCCGAGCGTTCCACCGACAACAGAGAGCATCACGCTCTCAGTCAACAACTGTCGCGCGATGCGCCAACGACTCGCGCCGAGTCCTGCGCGCACGGCGATCTCTTTCCTTCTCGAACTCGCGCGGGCCAACAAGAGATTCGCTACGTTCGCGCACGCGATCAGTAGTAGAAATCCAACTGCGCCCAACAGGATCAGCAACGGCTTTCTAATATCGCCGGTGAACTGCGTGCGCAGCGGAACGACGTTGACTCCCCAGTTGGTATTGAACTCCGGATACTGCTGCGCCAGGCGCGCGCCGATCGTGTTCATTTCCTGCTGCGCCTGGTCCATTGAGACACCCGGCTTCAGACGAGCGACTGCGCTGGCGAACCGCCCGCGATGCCCGCGCAACTCGTTTGTGATTTGAAAAGGCACCCAGATGTCGGCAGGCTTACTCGCCTCCGTTCCTTTGCGAATGTGCCACCCGAAGTTGGCAGGCATCACGCCGATGATTGTGTTTGGCTGTTCGTTGAGAGTGATCTGCCGGCCGACGATGTTGCTGTCGCCGCCGAATCGTCGCTGCCACAAGCCATAACTGATCACTACGACGCGGGGTTGACCTTCGCGCCCATCGTCATTCACAAACGTCCGTCCGAGGATCGGGTTCGTTCCCAACACGGAAAACAGGTTCGTGCTTGCATACTGTCCGGGCAGTTCCTCGGGTTCGCCGTCGCTCGTGAGGTTGAAACTGCGATCGAAGAACATCGCCATGTCAGTGAACACCTGGTTCTGTTCCTTCCAGTCGGAGAAGTTACCGAGGTTGATCACGTTCTGATCGGTCCGGCCACCCTGTTTCTTTTCCCAGACGAGGACCAACCGTTCAGCGTCGGCGTAAGGAAAGCTGCGCAGCAGCACGGCATTTACCACGCTGAAGATCGCGGTGTTTGCGCCGATGCCCAACGTGAGCGCGAGCAACGCAATAAACGTCATCATCGGGCTCTTCAGTAACATGCGCGCGCCAAAACGTACGTCAGATAATAGTGTTCCCATGTTCTCGACTCCTGTTAGACAGGATTACAAGATTTACAGGATGAACAAGATATCTTGTAAATCATGCCAATCCTGAAATCCTGTCAAAAAACCTCCGGACAAGTAGCCTCACTCGTAACGCAACGCTTCCATCGGATCGACTTTCGTTGCGCGCCAGGCGGGAACGTAGCACGCCAGTAACGCAACGACTGCCAGCAACACCACCACGGCGCCGAACGTAAACGGATCTTTTGCAGTGACGCCAAACAGCAGGCTTGCGATCAAACGCGTCAACGCAAACGCACCCGCCAAACCGATCACGATTCCCAGCCCAATTAAGAACGATCCCTGCTTGACGATCATCAGCAGCACATCGCGCGACTGCGCCCCCAGCGCCAGCCGTATCCCGATCTCGTTCGTGCGTTGGGCCACCGAATAACTCATCACGCCGTACAATCCCACGACCGTGAGCACCAGTGCCACCGCCGCAAAGATCGAAAGCAACGTCGTGCTGAACCGCGGCGCGGCCACGGATGCCGACAGGTATTCCTCCATCGTCTTGATCCCAAACACCGGCAGGTCCTGATCTATGGCAGCTACTTGCTTCGTCGCCGCAGTGATCAGACCATGCGGGTCGCCGGTTGTCTTGACGACCATCACCATCTGATCAAACGGCACCTGCGTTTGCGGCACGTAATAGGCCGGCTTTGGCTCGGTGTTGAGACTGCGGTTCCTGACGTCGGCCACGACGCCGATGATCTCTCGCATCGGCGATTTTTCGCCCTCAATAGTATTGATGCCGGGTTTTATACGTTTGCCGAGTGGCTCTTCGTTCGGAAAAAACTGTCGCGCCAATGTTTCGGTGATGATGACCACCGGAGTTGCGCCATGCCGATCGCGGTCCTCAAAATCGCGACCTTTGACTATCTGAATCCCCATCGACTTGAAATACCCAACACCGGCCGCAAAGAAATCGCCGGAAGGGTGATCCTTCGGGGCCATAGGCCGGCCATCGATCTCGAAAGAGATACTGAAGCGGTCTCCACTCAACGGCAGTGGCAGTATCGAACTGGCTGATTGCACACCAGGCGTTGATTCGAGGCGAGACTTCAAATCAATGAAGAACTGCGACTGCTTTTGCCAGTCGTATTTTTCCGGCAGGCCCACAGTGAAGGTCAAAACATTGGCCGGGTCCAAACCGCTGTTCACTTTTTGCAAACGCCAGAGGCTCTTAATCAACAGTCCCGCACCAACAAGCAGCACGACCGCAATCGCGAGCTCGCTCACGACCAACACGCTGCGGACCTTGTTGCGCCGCGCGCCCTCGCTGGTACCGCGTCCACCTTCTTTCAACGTGTCAATCAGACCACTCTTCGAGGAATGAAACGCCGGCGCTAGTCCGAAGATTAGTCCCGTTAACAACGAGACGCCGAGCGTGAATCCCAATACCCGCAGATCAATTCCCACCTGGACCGCGCGCGGGATGTCTTCTTTGCCGAGCGCAATCAGGAGATCGGACCACCAGACTGCCAGCAGCAATCCCACTGCTCCACCCAGTAACGACAGCAACACGCTCTCAGTCAGCAACTGCCTGATCACGCGCACGCGGCTCGCGCCCATCGCCGCGCGAATTGCCATCTCTTTGTGACGGCTGGTGGCGCGCGCAAGCAGCAGGTTCGCGACGTTCGCGCAGGCGATTAACAGCACGCACGCAACGGCGCCGAGAAGTATGAACAGCGTCGGACGAATGTCTCCGACGAGGGCCGAAAGAGCAGAATCGACGCGCAAGCCGCGGCGTGTGTTTGTGTCGGGATACTGCTGCTCCAGGCGCGAAGCGATCGCCGTGATCTCAGCCTGCGCTTGTTCGATCGTGACGCCCGATTTGAGTCGCCCGATCACTTGCAGGAAGTGAGCGCCGCGCTGCGCGGTCACCGGTGTCTCTCCGGAAGCATCGCCGGCAATGGTGGTCCATAACTCGACCGGATCGTTTTGGATCGGAAACTCGAAACCCGCCGGCATGACGCCAACAACCGTATAGGTGAGTCCATTGAGAGTGATCGCCTGATTCAGTATCGACGGATCGGAATTGAAGCGCTTCTGAAAGAGCGGCTGGCTCAGAATTACTACGCGGCCCGTTTCAGACGGCTTGTCGTCATCAGGCAGAAATGCGCGGCCCAGCATTGGCTGCACACCCAGGAGGGGAAAGAGATCGGCCGTGACGACAGCGCCTTGCAATCGTGCCGGGTCACCGCGGCCGGTCAGGATGTAATCGCTGCTGTGATAGCAGGAGACGCGCTCGAAGGCCGTGTTTTGCGCGCGCAGGTCGAAGAAGTTCGGATACGAATGCGTTCCGCGTTGTAGCCCACGCTGGAGATCCGTTTCAAACAGGGAGACGAGTGATTCCGAATTTGGAAACGGAAGTGGACGCAGCAGCACGGCGTTCACGACGCTGAATATGGCGGTGTTAGCGCCGATGCCCAGTGCGAGTGCGATAGTGGCGACGATGCTGATGCTCGGCGATTTGAGCAGCATGCGCAGTCCGAAGCGGATGTCTTGCAGTAGTGTGTTCATGATAGTCCTTTAATTCAGCCACAGATTTCACGGATGACACTGATCTGATCCGTGTCAATCTGTGTTATCCGTGGCTTCATTCGTATCTCAACGTTTCCAACGGATCGACTCTTGTTGCACGACGCGCCGGGAGTTCTAAGTTCAGAGTTCAGCCTTTAGGCTGCTCGTCGAGCATTTACAAGCTAAAGCTTGAACTCTGAACTAACGCCTTTACTCCTCTCTTAACGCGATCATCGGATCGAGCCGCGTGGCGCGGCGCGCCGGGATGTAACACGCCAGCAAAGCAACCGCGATCAATCCCGCCGACACTACCGCAAGTGTCGTCACGCTGTTTGGCGTAACGCCGAAAAGTAACGCGCCGATCAAACGTGAGAACGCAACCGACGCAGCCAGTCCGACTGCAACACCAACTCCCACCAGCACCACGCCACGAATCATGATCAACTGAAAGACATCACGCCGCTGCGCGCCGAGCGCAACGCGAATTCCGATCTCGCGCATGCGTCGCGCCACTGAAAACGTCAACACACCGTAAAGTCCAAGCGCGGTGAGCAACGTCGCCAGCAGTCCGAACGCTGCCGAAAGCCACGTCACCAGTCGTTCCTGGACCAGTGATTCATCGATCTCGGTGCTGAGAGTCTTGATGTTGTAGAGCGGCAGGTGTGGATCGAGCGTTTTCAGTTGTGCGCGCAACTGTTCGGCTACCACGGTCGTGTCCGTCGTAGTCTTCACGTGCAGCGTCAGGTTTGTAAGCGTCACGTCCTGCGCCGTGGGAATATAGAAATGGCGTCGCCGCTGCTCGCGCAAGTTTACGTACTGAGCGTCTTTTACGACGCCGACGATCGTGATATCCGGATCTTTATCCAGCCCGAAGCGTTTTCCGATCACGTTCGTCGTGCCAAAAAAGTGCTTCGCCATGTTCTCGTTGACGATGGCGACCTTTGGCGCGCCGAGGCGATCGTGCTCGTCAAAGTCGCGTCCCATCACGAGAGGTATCTCGAGAGTTTTGAAATACTCCGGCGAAACCCAGGTGGCGTCTGACGACGTTCGTTCTCCTTCGCGTGGTGTGTAGCCTTCCACAACGACGCCGAGTTGATCCCAACCACCGGAGATGGGTGAGTCGGAAGCGAGACTCGCGAATTTGACGCCCGGCAGCGCGCGCGTCTTTGCCAACAACTCGTCGAAAAATGCCGCCGACCTTTCTTTTGAATAACCATTGAGCGAAGGATTGAGACTGGCAAGCAGCACGTTCTCTTTACTAAAGCCGGTGTCGAGCGCGCGCAGGTTTTGCAATGTCTTGAGCAGCAGCGCGGCACTCACCAATAATGGCAGCGAAAGCGCAACCTGGACCAGGATCAAACCACTGCGCAAACTGAGCAGCTTGCCGGCTGAAGTAAAACTGCGAGACTCGAGCCGGAGGCTTGGCGCAAACACTTGTCGCGCCGCTTGAATTGCCGGAGCGAGACTAAACGCGAGTCCGAGCAGAACGGCAACGCCAACGATGAACACGTACAAGCGCCAGTCGAACGATGAGCTGAGATTCACTTGAAAATCACGCGGGATGAAAGCCATCAAACCTGACTTAATCCAGAGCGCGATAAAGACTCCCGCTGCGCCGCCGATCGCAGCGAGGCCGACTCCTTCCGTTAGCCACTGCCGGAGCAAACGCAAACGCCCGGCGCCAAGCGCGAGACGTACTGCGGTTTCCGGCGCACGCACAGTCGCTCGTGCCATCATGAGATTTGCGAGATTGGCGCAGAGTATCAACAGCACTGCGCAGGTGGCGCCGAAGAGCAGCAACAGCGACGTTCGCATTTCCTTCTGCAAGTAGCGCAGGCCCTGATCTCCCGGCAGGAGCGCAATACGTTGCGCCAGGAACCGTTCGCGACCCTTTGCGCTCACCGTGGAAGGTAACTGTTGCGCTTCGACTTCTCGAATCTGTTGATAAAGAACATTCAGTGATGCCTGTGCCTGTTCGGGCGAAACGTCTGCCTTGCGACGCGTCATCACACTCAGCCACTGGTGCCGCCGGCTCTGCAGTCGCGTAGGTGGCAGCGGATTGAACACCGGCGTCATCATCATCGGCACACGGACGTCGGGATTGCTCGAGAGATCGACGCCGTAAAAACCCGGCGGAGTTACGCCGAGCACCGTCACCGGCTGTTCGTTGACGAGAATAGTCTTACCGATCAGGTTTGGATCTTTGTTGAACCTGCTTTCCCAGAACCTGTAACTCAACACTGCGACCGGATGAGCGCCGGGAGTGCGATCGTCTTCCTGCGTGAACAACCTGCCAGCCCACGGTTTCACTCCCAGCACTTCGAAGAAGTTTCCGCTGACGAGCTCACCGCCGACGCGTTCGGTCTGATCGCCATAGCTGATGTTCATCTGCGTGCCGCCACGCGCAATCACGCCGGAGAAAACAGAATTTCGATCGCGCAGATCCTGGTACATCGGATAGGAAAAGGAACCATTGATGTCCGGTTGCTCTTTCGGGTCATACGGCGAAAGCACCGCGAGCTGATCGGGATTCGCCACCGGCAGGCTTTGCAACAGCACCGTGTCAAGCAACGAAAAGATCGCAGCGTTCGCACCGATTCCGAGAGCAAGCGTGAGCACAACGACAGAGGCAAACGCGGGATTCTTCGCGAGCATTCGCAGCGCGTAACGTATGTCAGTGAGCATCGAAAGAATCATATCCGTGTCATCCGTGTTATCTGTGGCACTTCTACTCGTAGCGCAGCGCGATTGACGGATCGACTCGCGTCGCGCGTCGCGCCGGGATGTAACAAGCCAGGAATGCAACGACAAACAAGATCGCTGCGACACTCGCGAAAGTAAACGCGTCCGTCGGTGTTACTCCGAAAAGCAACTTGCTCATCAAGCGAGTCAACGCAAAAGCTCCCGCTAACCCGATCAATATGCCCAGCAGCGCGAGCGACAGGCCGCTGCGCAAAACCATCTTCATAACGTCGCGCAACTGCGCGCCCAGCGCCATGCGCAGGCCAATCTCCTGCGTTCGTTGCGTCACCGAGTGGGCCATGATTCCGTATATGCCCGCCGCCGCGAGCACCAGCGCGATAAATGCAAACGTCGCCAGCAGCACAACATTCATTCGTTGCGGCGCAACGGATAGATCGAGACGGCGATTCATCGTGACGACGTCTTCGATCAAGATCTCTTTCTCCGCATTCTTGAGCTCACGCTGCACCGGCCCTGCGAGACTGAGCGGATCTCCACCGGTACGCACCAGCACAGTCATTTCGCTCCACGGCCGTTTAGCGTGAGGCTCGTAAGTCGCGAGATCGGGTTCCGCGTCGAGTCCGGTGTGGTTGACGTTTCCGACCACGCCAACGATCGTTAGCCATGGCTCATTTTCCGGTGGGCCGATCTTGATTCGCTTACCGATCGCATCGCCGTCAGGCCAGTAGCGTTGGGCCATCTTTTGATTGATGATGACGACGTCCGGCTTACCACCTGTATCGCGATCGTCAAACTCGCGACCTTGCAGCAACGGAATGCCCATCGCTCGAAAATAGTTTGGCAGGATGCGGCGATAGCTGACGCCCGGCGCTTCACCCGCAGCAAACGTTTGACCCTCAATTGTTAATTCGCCGTGTGGATCGCCACCGCTGATCGGCAGCCGGTTAACCGCGCTGACTGCTTTCACGCCAGGCAAAGATGAAAGCCGTTCAGGCACTCGTTTGAAGAAACCGATTACCTGTGCGTCGTCGGAATATTTTTGCTCCGGTAAGGAAACGTGGAGAGTCAACAAATGATCAGCCTGAAAACCCGGATTGACATTCGTGAGCCGCCAAAAACTTTTTATCAGCAGGCCAGCGCCGATAAACAACATCAACGACAGCGCGACTTCGGCCACCACCAACACGCGGCGCAGGCGACTACCGGCGTTAATGCTTCCCTTCCCTCCTGATTTGAGCCCTTCATTGACGTCCGTCCGCGCGGCTTGTATGGCGGGTACTAAACCGAAGACGATTCCGGTCAACAGCGAGACGGCGAAGGTGAAACCAAAGACCGCGGCGTTGACTCCTATCTCAGACGCACGTGGAAATCCTTCCGGCAGATGCAGCAGCAGCCAGGTGATGGTCCACATCGCCAGCAGAAATCCGAGCGCGCCGCCGATGAACGAGAGCAAGAGGCTTTCAACTAACGACTGCCGGATCACGCGCCAGCGACTGGCGCCGAGTGCGACTCGAATCGCCATCTCTCTTCCGCGCGAGCTGGCGCGGGCCAATTGCAGATTTGCGACGTTCGCGCAACCAATCAACAACACAAAAATCACGGCGCCCAGTAAGACAAACAATGCGGGTTTGAGATCGCCCGTGATCCGCTCGTGCAAGGGGACGAGAGTTACCGAGTGACCGGGGTCTTCGCTTCCATGTTGCTGTTGAATACCGCTGAAGATTGTCGCTAACTCATTCGCGGCCCGGGCTTGTGAGACGCCGGCTTTAAGTCGTCCGAGGCCGAAGATGAAGTGGACGGCGCGATTCTGAAAAACACGTTCTCCGGAATCGGCACCGAACGGCACCCACACGTCCATCTTGTCGTCGGGAAATTGAAAACTGGCAGGCATCACTCCGACAATTTGATAACCCTCGTTATCGAGTTTGATGCCCTGGCCGTTGAGCGATTGGTTCAAAAAATGCCGCTGCCAGAATCGATGACTGACAACTACGACTCGATTCGCGCCCGGTCTTTCGTCGTCAGAGAGAAACGTGCGGCCTTGCGCAGCCTGCGCTCGCAACAACGGGAACAGATTCGCTGAGACGCCCGTCGCCTGGACGCGCGACGGTTCACCCTGAAGTTCGAGCACGTAAGAAGAGAACGTTACGCCCGCGATCTCTTCAAACGACTTGCTCTGTTGCCGCACGTCGAGCCAGTTCAGATACGAGAGCTCGAACGGTTCCGGTCCCTGTTGTGGATTTACTTCGTTGATAACCATCAGTTGCTCTGGCCCAGGAAACGGCAGAGGTCTGAGCAACACGGCGTTAACAACACTGAAGATCGACGTCGTAGCAGCAATGGCAAGCGCCAGAATGATCACGGCGATCGCCGTGAAGCCGGGATGCTTCAGTAAACTCCTGAAACCATAACGAATGTCCTTAACTAACGTATCCATGGCTCTTCTTTCTGTGTAATCCGTGCAATCTGTGGATGACCTTTCATTCGTATCTCAATGCCTCCAGCGGATCCACCTTCGTCGCGCGTCGCGCGGGAATAAGCGATGCCACGAGCGCCGTAAGTAAGAGCAACAATGAAATCGCCAGAAACGTCAGCGGGTCAGTCGGGCTGACGCCAAAGAGCAACCCCTTGATCGCGCGCGTGACGGCAAACGCGCCCGCCAATCCAATGACAAGACCCAACAGCACAAGCCTCATTCCCTGCCCGATGAACAGGCGCAACACATCGCGAGTGCCGGCGCCGAGCGCCATGCGAATGCCGACTTCATGTATGCGCTGGGAAACCGAGTAGGAAAGCACTCCATAAACGCCGGTCGCTGCCAATACCAGTGCCAGTACCGCAAAGACCGAAAAAAGCGTTGCATTGAAGCGTCGTGTGGAAGATTCCCGCGCTAGAATTTTTTCAAGCGTTTCTGGTTCAACGACAGGAAGATCCTTGTCGATTTCGTGCACCGCGCGCGCAACAGCAGCCGACAACGACTCCGGATCAGTAATGGAAGAGCGAACTGACAGCATCGAGTTGCGCTGCGCGGCCTCCGGCCCCATCGGTGTGTAGATCTTGATAAGCGGCTTCGCTTCTGAGCCGTAGATTCCGACTTGCTTAACAACCCCAATGATTTCGTGCCAGTCTGGACCGTTATACTTGATGCGTTTGCCAACCGCATTCTCATTGGGCCAGAAGCGCTGTGCGAGGGTCTCATCGACAAGCACTACCTTCTTTCCCTGCTCATCTTCATCCTTGCTAAAAGTCCGTCCCTTGAGGATCGGAACATTCATCGTTTGAAAGTAATCAGCAGAGACGATGGACCAATCGACATTGATCAACTCACCAGGCCGAACCTGATAACCTTCCGGCACGATATCGTTTTGCCAATCTCTCAGCCCCGGCAGCGTTGTCGAAAGACTCGCGGACTCAATACCCGGTACTCCCTTCACGTTGTCCAGCACCTGATGAAGTAACCGGCCGAGCTCTCCAGGCTTTTGGTATCGACCTCGCGACACCTTTAGCTCCATCGTGAGCACGCCGTCCGGATTGAAACTATTGTCAGTTCTCAAAAGCACAAACATGCTCTTCACGAGCAGACCTGCGCCCACCAGGAGAGATACAGATAACGCGACTTCGGCTACGACTAACGCGCTGCGCAGCTTCTTACCCTGCCCGTCAGTAGTCGTTGAGCTGCTGTCTTTCAAGGTCGCCTGAAGGTCGGTTTTGGAAGAACGCAAGGCGGGCATGATTCCAAAAAGGAGACCAGTGAGAAGCGAGACGAGGAAACTGAAACCGAGCACTTTCGTGTCAAGATTCAGGCCACTCATGCGAGGCACTGTCTCGTGTGCGACACGAGCAAGCAGTGAGATGGTCCAGGTTGCGAGAATCAACCCGAGTGCGCCCGCGGCGACGGCCAGCAGCAGACTCTCAACCAGCATCTGCCTGAAGATCCGGAAGCGCGAAGCGCCAAGCGCCGCGCGCACTGCAAACTCTTTTCGTCGCGCAGCACCTCGAGCGAGCAGCAGGTTTGCGACGTTGGCGCAGGCGATCAGCAACACCAGGCCCACCACGCCAAAGAGTATCTTCAAAGCAGTACTTACATTGCGTGTAATACTGTCCTGAAGTGACAGGACATTGATAGTGTTCGCTCCAGCATTCTCGACCGGGTGCTCCTGCAACAATTCCCGCGCGATTCGATTCATGTCCGAGCGCGCCTGTTCGATTGTCACGCCTGGCTTCAACCGTGCGACAACATTTCCACCGGTGCGTACGTCGCGCCCTTTCCAGTTGAACGGGCCCATGAGAATCCACAGAGGCGGTGGTCCCTGATGTGCGAAGCTTTCGGGCAGCACGCCGATCACTGTGTGAGCCTTATCATCGAGCAGTAGATCCTTACCGACTACATTTGGATCGCCGGCGAAGTGTTGTTGCCAGAAGCCGTAACTGATGAGTGTTACCGGCGCGGCTCCAGGCTTATCGTCCTCCGGCGTGAAATCGCGGCCCATGAACGGACTTGCGCCCATCACTTTGAAGTAATCAGACGTGACCATGCGCGCGTTGACGCTCTCCGGATTGCCTGCGCCGGTTATGTTCACGAACCAGCCGCGGAACGTAGACATCGACTCAAACACCTGATTGCGCGCCCGCCAGTCGAGGAAGTTGGGATACGAAATCATTCGGTTACTGACTTCCGGTCCTGACTCATTCATCCACACGATGCGATCCGGTTCGGGATATGGCAGCGGCTGCAACAGCACTGCGTTGATGACACTGAACATCGCAGTGTTCACACCAATCCCAACCGCCAGCATCAACACCGATAGCAACGTAAAACCCGGATTCTTACGCAGCCACCGCACACCGTAGATTAGGTCTTGAAGCATCTGGTTCTATTTCCAATTGCCAATTGCCAATTTTCTCAGTGTCGCCTTTCTTCAAATCGCCAATCGGCAATTGGCAATTGGAAATGCCTTTTCACTCGTAACGCAGTGCAACTAACGGATCGACCTTCGTCGCGCGACGCGCCGGAATGTAGCAGGCGATGAGCGCCACCACCGTCAGCAAGACCGCGATCGCCGCGTACGTCAGCGGATCGGAAACTTTCACTCCAAACAACATCTTCGAAAGACTGATCCAACTCTCGAGATACTTGGTGAGCACGTAAGCACCCACCAGTCCGAGGATCACGCCGAGCACTGCAAGCGTCATCCCCTGGCGCACAATCATCTTCAGCACGCTCGCGCGATCGGCGCCGAGCGCCATGCGAATACCAATCTCGTGCGTGCGCTGTGAAACGGCGTAGGCGAGCACACCAAACAGTCCGATCGCCGCGAGTTGTTGGGCCAACAGCGCAAACAGCGTCAGCAGCTTTGCGAACAAGCGTTCCATGCGCAGCGTTTCATCAGCCTGTTCGATCTGCGTCTTCACACTGCTCACCGGAAGGTTTGAATCAACCTGGCGCACAGCATCACGCACACTCGCGACGATTGAATTCGGATCGGCAGCAGTCCGGACTTCGAAAGTCGCGTAAGGCAGCGGCCGCTCTTGCCGGTACGAGGAATAGACAGTAGGCGGCACCTCATCACGCTGGCTGGTGTACTTAGCATCTCTACAGATGCCGACTATCTCCATCTCGTCGGGCTTGGATGTGTCGAACGTGAAGCGTTTTCCAACCGCGCTTTGATTAGGGAAAAACTTGTTCGCGAACGTTTGATTGATGATTACGACTTTGGGCGACTTCGTATCATCCTGCGGCCCAAACGTGCGACCCTGAAGCAACAGAATCCCCATTGCCTCGAGAAAGTTTTCGCGGACCGTGTGACGATAGGCCTCACCCGTTGGCGTGATATGTCCCTCGGAATCGGGCGGCGCAGACAAAGCTTCGCGCACGAAGAAGCTGCTCGAACTGGAACTCTGGGAGAGCAACGGCAGGCGCGAGAACGTAACGGCCTGCACGCTGGGAACAGCTTCGAGGCGCTCGCCAATCTGTTGATAGAGCTGCCGCAGCTTTTCGTCCTTGTAACCAATCAGGCTGGGCTGGACTTCAAATAGCAAAAGGTTCTGCGTGTTGAAGCCCGGATCGACGCGTTGCAGATTGACCAGCGTGCGCACGAACAATCCCGCGCCGACCAGCAGCAACAACGACAGTGCGACCTGGACCACCACCAGGCCGCGGCTCAGGAGCGAACGATGGACCGCGCTCGATCCGCGCGCGCTGTCTTTCAGTGAAGGCGTCAGATCAACTCTCGTCGTGCGCCATGCAGGCGCGAGTCCAAAGATGATTCCGGTAACCAGCGCGAGCGCGAGCGTGAAACCCAGCACGCGCCAATCGAGCCGTGGCTCGAGTGAGGCCATCCCGCGACCACCCCAAAGACTGACCGCGAGTAGTCCGTTTTTGATCCAAACCGCGAAGAGGATTCCGAACAGTCCGCCCAAAACGGAAAGGAGCACACTCTCGGTCAACAGTTGTCTGATGAGTCGCCAGCGGCTTGCGCCCAGCGCCAATCGCAAACCGATCTCTTTTTGTCGTCCGGCCGCGCGCGACAAAAGCAAGTTCGCGACGTTTGCGCACGCTATCAGCAACACCAGTCCGACGACGCCGAGCAGGAGATAAAGCGAGGGCGCGTAGTAGCGGCGCCGGTACATCTCGCCCTGTCCACCGGGATCTGCAAAGAGATGCGGATACTGTTTCGGATCCAAGTTGCTGATCGGATTTCCGCCGCTTGCCTGCGCCGCTGCTTGCCGCGCCGCACGATGCTCGACGACGGATTGTTGAAAAGCATTCTCCAGTTGCGCCTGGGCCTGTTCCGCGGTGACGCCCGGTTTCAAACGGCCCATGATGCGCAACCACCAAACGCCTGCGCCGTTCATGAACGAACGTTGCTTGTCTACGTAGAGCTGCGGCTCCATCGCGATCGGGATCGTGACGTCCTGGCTCGTGCCGACACCCATTGTGCCGTCAAAGCCTTTGGCCGAAACACCGATCACTGTGAACGGAACGTTGTTGAGATTGATCTGTTTGCCGGCGATTGCTTTGTCGCTGCCAAAGCGTTTCTGCCAGTAACGATGACTCAGAACGGCAACTGGTGTGGCTCCAGGCTTGTCGTCATCGTCAGTTAGCAGGCGACCGAGAGCAGGCTGCACGCCGAGGCCAACGTAATAATTGCCCGACACGGCTTGGCCGTTCGCAACGTCGGCTTGGCCGTCGGCGTTGACGTTTACTCCCACGCCGCCAAACGCAAAGATGTCTGACAGAGGTCCCTGCTGTTCGCGCATGCGCTGGTAACTCTGGTACGCAAACGAGGTCATGATGCGTTGGCCCGTGATGGGATCGGTGTCTCCACTTCCGTTGTAACTGCCGACGCTGAAATCTTTCGGCGCAACGGACTTAAACAGGACCAGCCGCTCCGGCTCTTTGACGGGCAACATCTTCAGCAGCATCGCATCGACGATGCTGAACAACGCGGTGTTCGCGCCAATGCCGAGTGCGAGCGATAGCAGAGCGACAGCCGTCAGCCCTTTCTGCTTGAGCAACATCCGAAAGCCGTAGCGAAGATCTTGTAGAAGTGTGTGCACGGTAAAATCCTTAATAGGTCATATTGGTCCTATAGGTCCTATTCGTACCTCAGCGCCACGAGCGGATCGAGCTTCGTTGCCCGGCGCGCCGGTATATAAGAGGCGACGAAGGCAACGAGGCCCAGCACCAGCGGCACGCCTATGAACGTCAAAGGGTCCGTCGCTCCCACGCCGTATAGAAATCCCGCGATCACGCGCGTTGCAGCGGCCGCGAGCAACAACCCAACCGCGAGCCCAGCACCGGTTGCAATCAAACCATCCCAAAGCACGAGCCCGAGCACGTCTTTTTGCTTTGCGCCGAGCGCCATCCGCACGCCAATCTCGCGGGTGCGTTGCGCCGCCGCGTACGAAACAATGCCGTAGATCCCGATTGCGGCAAGCAGCAGCGCCAGCAGGCCAAAACCGCCCAGAGTCCAGGCGGCGATCCGCGATGGGAACAGCGATAGCTCTAACTGTTCACGAAACGTCTTTACGCCGGCGATGGGAAGATTTGCGTCAAGCGCACGTATCTGTTCACGAACCGCCAGCGTAATAGCCCGCGGTTCGCCCGTCGTGCGGACCACCAGAGTCATGTTCGGATCGTAGGATTGGAGCAGCGGTTGGTAGACATAAGGGCGAGCGACGTCGGCAAGCGATTGATACTTGCTGTCACGCGCGACACCAATCACCTCCAGGAATGGTCCTTCTGGCCCAGTTAAACTGACGCGTCTGCCGAAAGCGTCTTCACCCGGCCAGAGCCTTGCGGCGAGCGTCTCGTTAATTACCACCGTTCCAGGTGCGCCTTTGCGATCGGCCTCGGTAAATTCACGACCCCGAAGCAATGGAGTTCCCATCGTCTTGAAAAAATCCGGCCCTATTACGTTGAAGCCGACGCTTATACCTTCAGTTGTTTCGGGACTGCCTTCCGGAAAGATTTGATACTGCGCGAAGGAAAAACCCAGTTGCGGAAACCTCACCAGGGTAGCCTGTTCGACGCCTGGCTGCGTTCGGATCCTCTCCAGCAAATCGCGATAAAACGCCTGGCCTTCAGGCTCGCCGTATCGCAATAACGCGAGGTTGATCGGCACGGTCAATGCCCGGTCAGCGTTGAAACCGGGATCGATGGAACTCGCGCGTTGCAAAGCCCTGATGAAAAGACCCGACCCCACAAGCAACACGACCGAGAGTGTGACCTGGACCGTCACGAATAAATTGCGCAGGCGCGAGCGATGAGCGCCGGGAACTTGCAAGGGATCCTCGCTCTTGAGCGCGGTGACAATGTTCAGTCGCGACGCCTGGAGTGCCGGAGCAAGTCCAAAGACGACACCAGTGATAACGGAGACGACCAGAGTGAATGCGAGAACGCGGTAATCTAAACCGAAATCGAGGGCCGCGACTGGCGTCGATTTCAGGTAAGAGACCAAGAGCTGGTTGGCCCACACGGCGAGTATCAAGCCCAGGGCGCCGCCGGCAATACCCAGCAACACACTCTCGGTCAGCCACTGGCGGACAAGTCGCGTGCGGCCCGCGCCGAGGGCTTGCCGGATAGCTGTTTCTCGTCGGCGGATTGCTGCTCGCGCCAGGAGCAGGCTTGCGATATTCGCGCACGCGATCAGTAACACGAGGGCGACTACAGCCGCCGCGATCCCCACCAGCGGCAATGCCTCTTCTCGATCTCGAGGATCCATGCCACCGCTCATTCGCAGCAGTTGCACGCTCCGCAGCGTCTCAGGGTTCGCCTCACCGGTGTAGGTTTCGGCAACATGGCGGGCAAGCTCAGTTAACTCACTGCCCGCCTGCTCACGTGAGACACTAGGTTTCAGTCGCGCAAACACTGCGAGCCAATGACTGTCGCGGTTCGTGAATCGATCATGTCCCGGGTCCGCTGCTCGCGCGGCGCCGGGCGGGTTCAGCACTGGCTGCAGCGAAAGCGGCACCCACAGCTCACGGTTAAGACCGACCTCGGTACCGATAAAGTTTTCGGGCATGACACCGATCACGGTGAAGGCGAAGCGATTCAATGAGATCTGCCGTCCGATGATGGTTGAGTCAGAGGCGAAGCGCGTTCGCCAGAGATGCTCGCTGAGTACGACAACGGGTGTCTGGCCATCTGCGTCCACGAAGACTCGACCTTTCAGAGCGCCCACGCCGAGTAAGTCGAAATAGTTTTCAGTGACGTACTCACCTTTGACGAGCTCGGGCTCATTCCCCGGTGTAAGGCTAAAGTCGGCCGTACCAGTGATGGCCGCCATGCCTTCGAAACTTTGCGCGTGGCTTCGATAGTCTAAATAGTCAGGGTAAGAGATGGGCGCACGAAGCCACACCAAACGGTCCTGCTGCTTGATGAGTGGGAGAGGACGAATGAGGACGGCGTTGACGATACTGAAGATCGCGGTGTTTAGACCAATACCGAGACCGAGTGAAATTATTGCGACAAGTGTGAAGGCGGGCGACTTCAGCAGCACGCGCAGTCCGTAGCGGAGATCCTGGAGAAGAGTGTTCATGGTTATCTCTGATAAGTCCTATAGGTCCTATTGGACCTATTCGTATCGCAGCGCGACTAATGGATCGACCTTCGTCGCTCGCCGCGCAGGCAGGTACGACGCAACCAGCGCGGTGATCGAAAGAATCGCCGCCGTTGCGACAAACGTCGCCGGGTCGTTTGGCTTCACGCCAAAAAGCAGCTTGCTCATCAAACTCGTCAAAGCGTAGGAAGCTGACAGCCCCAATGCCACGCCAATGATCGCCAACACGATCGCCTGCCCGATCACCATCCTGAGCACATGACCTGTTTGCGCACCCAGCGCCATTCGAATACCAATTTCATGAGTGCGCAGGGTCACTGAATACGAGATGACTCCATAAATGCCGACACACGCGAGAATCAGCGCGACCACTGCAAAGAGCGCGATCAGCGTGGTCCGAAAGCGTGGCTGCGCGATGGCCCTCGAGAGCCGATCTTCCATCGTCCTGATGTTCGTTAACGGCAAGTCAGGATCGATCTTTCTGATTTCGTTGCGCACGGCGGCGGTGAGGCTCAGCGGATTCGCAAGATCGGTCTTGATCACGAGGGCCGCACCCCAGATTGGTTCCTGTGCCGTCGTGTAATAGATTGCGGGTTGAACGTCGTCCGAAAGCCCGTTGTACTTCACGTCACCAACGACGCCGACAATGGTGCTCCACACCGGATCTTTTTCACTTCCGGTGTTGATGCGTTTACCAACAGGATCTCCGGCGGGGAAAAAGCCTCGTTGCAGAGTCTCGTTAATCAATGCGACGCGCGGCGCCTCAGGCGAATCGGCTCCAGTAAAGAGTCGCCCACTCCGCAAAGGGACGCCCAGAGCGCGAAAGTAATCAGGGCTGACGATCGTGAAGTAAGCGATCTGCTGCGAGGCGGCGGAGGGCACTTGCCCTTCCATAGTGAAGTTGCTCGAGAAGGCGGTTTCATCTGGCGGCAAACTGTTGCTTATGGCCGCAGCCTGTACACCGGGTAATGATTGCACCTGGCTGAGCAGGCGTTCACCGAATTCACGTGCTGCCCGCTCTTCCTGGTACCGCTGGCCACGCAGCGCAAACTGCATCGTCAAGACGCGTTCTCGATTGATTCCCGGATCGACTTGCTGTAAACGCCAGAGACTCTTGATGAGCAATCCGGCGCCGGTCACCAGCATTACTGCCAGAGCAAGTTCAGTAACCACCAGAACGGCGCGCCCGCGTACCCTGCCTGAACTCTCGCTTGTCCCGCGCCCTCCGTCTCTGAGGACCTCGTTAAGATTCAAACGCGAGTTCTGCCAGGCGGGAACCAACCCAAAGACAACACCCGTCAACAGCGACACCACAGCAGTCCACAGGAGCACAAAACCATCCACCTTGATCTGATCGATTCGCGGGAGACTATCAGGAGCGAATCTGACGAGGAGAGAAACTCCCCACAGCGCGCAGAGTGTTCCGAGAACACCTCCCGCAATCGCCAGCAACAGGCTTTCAGTCAGCAACCGCTGAATGATCCGAGCGCGGCTCGCGCCGAGAGCGCAGCGAATCGAGATCTCTTTAGCACGCGAAGCTGAGCGCACTAACGTGAGGTTCGCGACGTTGACGGCGGCAATCAAAAGCACAAGGGTTACCGCAACGAGCAAAACTACGAGAGCGGGTCTAACCTCGCCGACGATGAAGTCGTTAAGCGAAAGAACAGTAAATGTGAAGTTACCGCCATCGAAGCTCGACTTCATCGACCTTGTTTCAGTTACTACTTGTTCCATCGTCACGCCGGGCTTGAGCCGCGCGACGCCACTGAGAAAGTACGGTCCTCGCCGCGCCGGTTGCTCGAGTCGCAATGCCCGCCACAATTGAACTTCCGGATTTGGGAAATTCATGTGCGCCGGCATTATTCCGATGACGTTAGTGCTTTGGCCGTTGAGATTGATGGTGCGTCCCACGATCTGTGGATCGGCGGCGAAGTGCGTGCGCCAGAACTGATCCCCAAGGATGACGGTTGCTGGTCCATTAGGTTGTTCATCGGTTGCCTGGAAGTCGCGACCAAGCTGAACTCCGAGTCCCAGCACTGAAAGAAAATTTGCGGTTACGTTCGCGCCCCGCACCTGAACAGGAATATCACCGCCCGTGTAATTCAGAGAGGCCTGTTGAAACGCCGCAATACCTTCGAACGAGCGACTCTGAGCCCGCCAATCAAGCAGATCGGCGAAGGCGAGCGGAGTTCGAGCGCCGCCGGCGGCGGCAGCACCATGGTTCCAAACCAGCACCAGGCGGTCTGAATCTCTGAAAGGAAGTGGCCGCAACAACACGGCGTTGACGACTGAAAAGATCGCCGTGTTTGCGCCGATGCCGAGGGCTAACGTAATTACCGCAACCAGGGTAAACCCGGGTTGACTGAGCAACCTGCGGAAGCCGTAGCGAAGATCCTGGAGAAGTGTGTTCATCTTAAATCCCTTTAATAGGTCCTATAGGACTTATTGGACCTATTCGTACCTCAGCGCCACCAGCGGATCGACCTTCGTCGCTCGTCGCGCGGGGATGTAGCAGGCGAGCAACGCGACGATCGTGAGCAGCACTGTGATCACAGCAAGCGTCAGCGGATCTGTTGCACTGACTTCGAACAAGAGCGTGGACATCAATCGCGTTAGCCCCACAGCCGCCGCGAGGCCTGCCGCAACGCCGATCAGCACGGGAAACATTCCCTGCCGGATTACAAGCCACAACACGTCGCGACCTTCCGCGCCAAGCGCCATCCGCAAACCAATCTCGTGTGTGCGCTGCGCCACTGCCGTCACCATCACGCCGTAAATTCCGATCGCCGCCAGCAGCAGGCCCAACACGGCAAACAGTCCCAGCAGCGAGAGACTGAACTTCGCACTCGAAAGCGCGCGGCTCAGCAGATCGTCCATCGTGCGTACGTTTGTAACCGGCTGATCCGGATCGAGCAGACGCACCTGCTCGCGAATCGCCGAGACGACTGTTTCAGGTGGCGTGGTTGTTTGGACCGCGAGCATCAACGCGTTGGTCCAACCCTCGCGCCGGTATTGGCTGAGCGGCGCATAGACCAGCGACGGCGGCTCCAGATTGAGACTGCGCCCTTTTACATCGGCAACTACGCCGACGATCTTGCGCCGGATAAAACGATTGTCGGGAGTCTGCGCATCGGGAGGCAGCAGGTGTTCGGGTGGACCCATCCAGATCGTCTTGCCGACCGGATCCTGATTCGCGAAAAAGCGTTTCGCCAGAGTCTCATTGATGATTGCGACCGGTTGGGAATTGCTTTTGTCGTCGCTGTTGAATGCGCGCCCTTGCCGCACGGGAATGCCAAACGTCCGGAAATAGTCCCCCGTGATCAATGCAAATCGCACCAGCGGCACTTGATCGATCGACGTCGCAGCCTGATCCTCGACGCTGAGAAACTTACCCCACTCCCCACCGACGCCTAGAGGTAGCGCCGAGGCAGTCGTCGCAGCCTGGACACCGGGCAAACTAGCAATGCGCGTCAGCAACTGATCCGAGAACGCCAGTCCCGCGGGCTCGCGCGGATCGTTGACACTCAGCGGAATCGGATATTTCGATTCCGGCAGCGGCACGCGCATCGTGACGACGTTGCGCGCGTTGAAGCCCACATCGACCTGCCGCAGTTTAATGAACGTGCGCAGCATCAGACCTGAGCCGACCAGCAACACCAGCGCAAGCGCCACTTCCGCCACGATCAGCAGGCGACGTATACGACCTTGTTTGCGTGTTCCAAAACCAGGACCACCCCCTTCGTTCATCGCCTCACGCAGATCAGCGCGTGCTGATTGAAACGCCGGCAACAAACCGAAGAGCACGATTGTGACGAGCCCGAGCGCGAACGTGAATCCCAGGACGCGCGCATTGATGCCAATCACATTTCCACGCGGCAACGAATCGGGCAGCAACGACGAAATAAGATCAATGCCCCACGTCGCGAGCAACACGCCGCACACGCCACCGATCAAAGCCAGTGGCAGACACTCGATAATTACCTGACGAATGATTCGTGCTCGACTCGCCCCCAAGCTCGCACGAATCGCGAGTTCTTTGCTGCGTGCTGACGCTCGCGCAAGCAAGAGATTTGCGACGTTCACGCACGCAACCAGCAGCACAAATCCGACAGCGCCCAGCAGGACCAGCAGTCCTTTCCGTGAATCACCGGCGATCTGTTCCTGAAGTGGGACGATTAGAGCACCGACCCCCATGGTGCCGCCATTCGAATCAACGATTGCGTGGGCCGCAATTGAGCTAACGTCAAACTGTGCCTGGGCCGAAGTGACACCAGGTTTGAGACGGCCAATGAGATTGATGAAGTGGTTGTTGCGCGTCGCCAGGTTGTCGTCTTTAGCGAAGGCGATCGGGGCCCATAGCTCCACTTCGGGAAGGTTGTCGAAGAATGGCATGCCGCGCGGCATTACGCCTGCGACGGTGTAGCTCTGACCGCCAAGCCGGATTTCACGACCGAGAATATTTGCGTTTCCGCTGAAACGTCGCTGCCACAATTTGTCGCTGAGCAACACGACCTGATGCCGGCCATACTGCTCTTCCTCTGGCGCAAAGAGACGGCCCAACGCAGGCGAGACCTGCAACACCTGAAACAGGTTCGCAGTAATGTATGCGCCTTGAATTCGCTCCGGCGCCTCGTCTGACGTGGAAAGGTTGAAGTCGCCGTAGTAGAAGCCGGCGAGTCCTTCGAATACTTTGTTCTGATCGCGCCAGACGTGATAATCAGGCAGTGCGCTGCCCAACATTGGAACGCCCGCCGCGGTCATGGTGGACCAGAGAAACACGAGACGCTCGGGTTCCGGGTACGGCAGCGGCCGCAAGAGGACAGCATCGACGACACTGAAGATCGCGGTATTCGCGCCGATGCCCAGCGTGAGTGTAACCACCGCGATTAACGTGAAGATCGGATTACGGATCATCATCCGTATCCCAAAGCGCAGATCGTTAAAAAGAGAACTCATAAATTCACCAGCATTTGCCACCGATTACACGGATGACACGGATCGATCCTTAAAATCCGTGTAAATCCGTGGCTTCACTCAGCCCGTAGCGCCACCAGCGGCTCGACGCGGCTGGCGCGCAGAGCCGGAAACAGACACGCCAGCAACGCCGTGACCAGCAACAACAACGACACCGCCAGAAACGAACGAACGTCCAAAGCCTCGACTCCATATAACGTCGATTGCATCGCACGGCCGACGAGATAAGCTCCGCCGAGTCCGATCACTGTGCCGCTGATTGCCAGAATCGTTCCTTCTTTTAAGACGAGCCTGATAACTCGCGACTGTTGCGCGCCGAGCGCCATGCGGATCCCAAACTCATGTGTCCGCTGCGCCACCGCGAAAGCCATCACGCCGTAAATACCAACCGCCGCAAGCAGCAGGCCCAGCACTCCAAAGCTCGCAAACAACACGACGCTAAAACGATCGATCGCCAGCGACTCGCTAACGATCTCATCAATCGTCTCCACACCCGCGAGCGGCAGATCAGGATCGACCGAATTAACAGCCGCCGCGATGCTCTTGATCACTGCTTTAGGATCGCCCTCAGTACGTATAACCATTGACGCCTGCGGCCACGGACTCTGCGCGAACGGCACGTACATCTCTGGAGTGTCCTCGCGAAATCCCGCGCCTCGTGTGTTGTGAAACACGCCGACAATCTGCCATTCGACCGGCTTTCCTCTCGGTTGGCCTGGTATAAATTCCGGAATGGAAATTCGTTGCGCGAGCGGATCGCCGGCAGCCAGATAACGAGTGGCAAAAAGCTCGTTTACCATCGCGACACGCAGGCTCGTGGAGGTGTCGTGCTCATCGATGCTGCGACCTTTGACGACACGGATTCCCAACGCATCGACGAGTCCCGGCGTGATCATCTGAACTGCGGAGAAGCGACGTTCGTTAGGATTTGACGGTTGGCCCACAATGTTGACACGCGTCCCTATCCCGGCGTTGTATGCAGGAATACCGGTCGTCACCGCCGCTTTGGTCACACCGGGAAGTGTCGAGATCTTTTCCAGCATCTCGCCGTAATACGTTCTGATTTGATCTGGTCCCTTAAGACGATTGTCCGGAACCGGCAAGCGAAACGTCAGCACGTTGTCGGTACGGATACCGAGGTCGATGCGGGTCAGGTTCCAGAAGCCTCTCAGGGCCAAACCACCGCAGGCCAGCAGCGTCAACGCCAGCGAGAACTCAGCGACCACGAGCAAGCGCAGTCCTTTGCGACCCATCCCACCGGAACCTGTGCGTCCGCCTAACTTGAGAACTTCATTCAAGTCGAATCGAGTTGCTTGCCATGCCGGCGCTGCGCCAAACAACAAGCCGGCAATAGTTGTCACCGCGATCGTGAAGAGTAAAACCGGAATGCTCATTCTGATGTTTGCTTCCGAGGGCAGCATCGTGCCGACCGGCGGCATCACCACGCTGATCGCATCGATGATCATTCCTGCGAGCAAAATGCCGAGTGCTCCGCCGAGCACAGCGAGCACCAGACTCTCAGTGAGGAACTGGGCAAACAGTCGCGGTCTTGAGGCGCCCAACGCAGCTCTCAACGCAACTTCACGCTGACGTGATGTGCCACGCGCCAGCAACAGGTTTGCGACGTTGACGCAACCAATCAACAGTAAAAAGCCAACCGCGCCCAACAACAGCCAGAGGTTGCGGCGCGTAGACTCTGTAACAAAGTTGAGATGCAGTGGTTCGACACTCACGGTGCGATTCGCATTCGACTGCGGATACTCGCTCTCTAACTGAGCGGCAATTACGTTCATCTCTGCCTGGGCTTGATCGATTGTCACGCCATCCTTCAAGCGCGCCATCACGAGTATGAAATTCGAGTCGTGAGTGAGCTGTTCCGGCCGGAACGACAACGGCACCCACAATTGAGCATTGAATCGATCGTGCATTCCCGGCGGCAGCACGCCGACGACGGTGTAAGGTTCGCCGTTCATCCGGATGTCTTTGCCCACGAGATTGGGATTAGCGTTGAAGTGCTGGCGCCACAGCCGATAACTGAGGATCACGACGTGGTCTTTCCCCGGCTCACCTTCTTCGGGAAGAAAATCGCGGCCGAGGAAAAAAGGCAATCCTTCAAAAGTGAAGAAACCGGGTGTGCGTCGCGAGCCGTGGACTTGCTCCGGCCTGTCGTTGGTCGATACGTTGAAAGAGGCGCCGGTCCAGGCACCCATGGCTTGAAACGAAGTGCTGCGTCGCTGCCAGTCGAGAAAATCGCCTGCCGCCACGGAGTTTTTGCTGCCGCGCACCTTAGTCCAGACCATGACGAGTTGATCGGGATTCGGATACGGCATCGGCTCAAACACCGCGTAGACCACACTGAAGATCGCGGTCGTCGCACCGATGCCCAGGGCGAGGGTCAACATCGCGGTGATCGTAAAGCGCTTGTTCTTGAACAAGGTGCGAATGGCGTAGCTGATGTTTTGTTGAAGAACTCTCATCTGTGTAATCCGTGTAATCTGTGGATAGATTTTTACTCGTCTCTCAACGCCACCAACGGATCGACTTTCGTCGCCCTGCGTGCGGGCGTGTAACACGCAACCAGCGACACCAGCACGAGCAACACTGGAATCACAGTGAAGACAGTCAGGTCCGTTGCGCTTACCTCATACAGCAGGCTCTTGATCGTTTGCGTCAACGCCAACGCGCCAACCACTCCCACCAACACACCCGCGGCGGTCAACAATATGCCCTGCCGTATAACGCTGCGCCGCAATGCGCCTGGTTGCGCGCCGAGCGCGAGGCGGATGCCGAACTCCTTCGTGCGACTCCCCACGTAAACCGACATCGTGCTGTAGATGCCCACCGCGGCAAGCAGCAAAGCGATAACGGCGAATGCCGTCAGCAACATGTTCGTCAAACGTTGCGTACTGAGCGTTTCACCAATGATCTCAGTCATCGATCGCACCATGTACAACGGCATGTCAGGGTCCACCTGCCTGATCGCGGCCCTGAAAGTTGGAATCGCAGCCTCCGGTGGACCATCAGTCCGCACGACGAACGAAGCGCGCGGCGCAGCATACTGGGCCATCGGGAAGTACATGTGTGGACGCTTTTCTTCAGCGAGGTTGAGGTGCTTGACGCCACCGGCGACGCCGACGATCGTCAACCACTCGCGATCACCGGTGGTTTGTATGCGCTTGCCGATTGCGTCATTCGCGGGCCAATAGCGACGCGAGAGAGGTTCGTCGATGATCACGACGCGGGGCGATTTAGCGTTGTCGGCGTTTTGAAAATCGCGTCCCTGTAAAAGCGGAATCCCCAATGCCTGAAACGTTCCGGGCGCCACACTCTCCAGCTCAGCCTGTTCTGTTTGAGAGATGTTGCTTCCCGGCGGCGGCTCCTGTCCTTCGACGATGAATCCGTCAGTGTTGCCGCCATCAGCGAACGGGAGATTGTCGGTTACACCAACAGCTCTGATTCCCGGCGCATTACGCAGTCGCTCGATCGCGCTGTCGTAGAAGCGCAGAGTCTTTTCTTCGTTGTCGTACTTTGCCTGAGACAGAGTGGCGACCATCGTGAGCGTGTTTTCCGCATTGAATCCAAGGTCCACTGACTCGAGTCGCTGAAAACTCTTCAACAACAAACCCGCGCCAATCAGCAGGACCAGTGAAAGCGCAAACTGCACCGCCACCAGCGCGCTGTTCAAGCGCCGGTGAGAAGCGCTGCCGCGCGCACCATCGCGCATGCCGCCGGCGATCCCCATTGCGTAAGCGCGCAGTGCGGGCATAAACCCAAACAACAATCCGGTCAGCACGGTTAGTCCCAACGTAAAAGCAAGAACGCCGCTGCTCAAACTCACTTCTTCCATGCGCACGATGCCCGTGATCGGCAACTTATCGAGCATGCTGACGCCGAGCGCAGCAAGGCCAACGCCGACAATCGCGCCGATGAACGAGAGCAGAACGCTTTCAGTCAGCAGTTGGCGGGCGATTCGCCGGGGAGTTGCGCCTAGTGAAATACGGACGGCGATCTCTCGCGTCCGCGAAGTGGCGCGGGCCAGCAAAAGGTTCGCTACGTTGGCACAGGCGATGAGCAGAACCAAAGCGACAGCCGCCAGCAAAACCAGCAGCGGTTTTTGCGTTCTGCCGAGAAGGACTTCCTTGATCGGTGTGACGGTAGTCCTTGGACCATTGCCTTCTTTTAGTCCGACAGACTCGCTGACATTGGGATGTTGGCGCCCGAAGTTCTGAATAATCTCGGTGGTGTCGCTTTGAGCCTGTGCGACTTGCACCCCGGGCTTCAGCCGGCCAATTACGGCAAACATGTAAGGCGCGGTTCGCGTTGTATTGAGTGCGATCGGAATCCACAGATCGGTCTCGAGACGCGGAAACTTAAAAGCGGCGGGCATAACGCCGATGACCTGTGTCGGCGTGTTGTTCAAGTTGAGCATCCGGCCGGCGATGTTTGGATCGCCGCCGAAGCGTCGTTGCCAGAACGCGTAGCTAATCACGCATACGAGGTTCTTTCCGGGAGCATCTTCACCTTCGACAAACGTGCGTCCGAGGATGGGATTGACGCCGAAGACTTTGAAAAAGTCGGCGGTAACATTCGCCATCGGCAAGCGCTCGGGCTCACCCTCGCCGGTGAGATTGATCGCGCTCCTGGAGTAAACGGCAATCGATTCGAACGAGCGATTCTGTTCGCGGTAAGCAGCAAAATCCGCTTGCGAAACACCCCAGCTTGCGAGACCCAACTTCGGACTCGCCTGAAGCATACTGACCACGCGATCGGGTTCGCGGAACGGGAGTGGTCGCAGCAGAATGCTGTTTACCAAACTGAAAATCGCGGTGTTTGCGCCAATGCCAAGCGCGAGGGTGATAACCGCGACCAGCGTAAAGCCGGGTTGCTTCAAGAGAATTCGCGCGCCGTAGCGGAGGTCATGGAGAAATGTATTCATGGTTCAATCCATCCACAGATTCCACAGACTTCACAGATTAATCAGCGTCATCTGTGATGTCTGCGGATGTCTTTCTATTCGTATCGCAGGGCGACGAGGGGATCGACTCGTGTCGCGCGCCGCCCTGGGACCAAACAGGCCACCAGCGCGACCACGCCAAGCAGAATCGCGATCACCGCGAACGTCCACGGATCGCGCGCCTCGACGCCAAACAACATGCTCGTCAAACTCTCCAGATACTTCGTCAACACGTAAGCAGCGCCCAGCCCGACCACGATGCCGATCAAAGTCAGCGTCATCCCCTGACGCACGACCATCAGCAGTACATTGCGACGATCGGCGCCAAGCGCCATGCGAATTCCAATCTCGTGCGTACGCTGCGACACGGCGTAGGCCATCACGCCATATAAACCGATCGCGGCGAGCTGTTGCGCGATCAGTCCAAACAGCGTCAGCAGCTTCGCAAACATTCTTTCCATCGCGAGTGTTTCGTCAGCCTGTTCGATCTGCGTCCGGATGTTGCTCAACGGCAGATTGCTATCGACTTCGCGCATTGCCTCGCGGACGGCGGCAATAAAAGTCTTCGGGTCGCCCGTCGTGCGCACTTCAAACGTCGCAGCGCGCATCGGCGATTGCCGCCACGATTGGTAAATTGTCGGCTCGATTTCGTCCCGCTGGCTCGTGTACTTCGCGTCCTGGGCGAGACCCACGATTTCGATCTCCGCCGGCTTATTTGGCTCGAACCCGAACCGCTTACCGATGGGGCTTTCGTTTGGAAAATGCGCTTTAGCGAATGACTGATTCACTATTGCGACGAGAGGCGCCCGGGCGGCGTCTTGTTCAGTGAGGCTTCGCCCTACCAGTAACGGAATTTCCATTGTGCCGAGAAAGTTTTCACGCACAGTGTGGAGCTTGGTATCGAAATCCCGTGGCTTACCGTCTGGTCCAAAAACGTTCGGAAGAAAAACTGAAGTAGTGGTTGCTCCCCAGGAGAGCAGTGCGTGTCGCGAGAATGTTACCGATTGCACTCCCGGCACCGCCTCGAGCCGGTTAAATGTCTGTTGATAAAGAGTGGCGAGCTTATCTTCTTTGTAACCGATCAAACTCGGATCGACGTCAAACAGGAGCAGGTTGTTTGCGTTGAACCCGGTTTCGATGTGCTGGAGATTTCTGAGCGTGCGGATTAGCAGACCTGCGCCAATCAGCAACAACACTGACAACGATACCTGGACCACAACGAGAGACTTGCTAAGCCAGGAACGCCCGATAGCGCTCGAGCTGCGCCCGGTGTCCTTGAGTGCCGGTGTCAGATCGAGATTGGTCGCGCGCATCGCGGGCAGGATTCCAAAGATCATGCCCGTCAGAAACGAAAGACCGAGCGTGAACGCAAGCACACGGAGATCGAGTTGCGGATGGAGCGCACTCATTTCTCGTCCACCCCATTCGGTGACGAGCAACAATCCGTCCTTAATCCAAAGCGCGAAGAGAACTCCGAGTGCGCCACCGACCGTTGCCAACAAAATGCTTTCAGTCAGCAACTGCCGAACGAGGCGCCGGCGACTTGCGCCCAAAGCGAGTCGTACCGCGATCTCTTTCTTGCGCGAAGCAGCACGCACGAGCAAGAGGTTGGCAACGTTTGCGCAGGCGATCAGCAGCACCACGCCCACCACCCAAACCAGTAGACGTAACGGCTTCACTAAATGTCTTCGCGCATTCATCTCACCCTGGCTTCCCGAGTCGATCCCGAGTCGGGGCAGATCTTTGGGATCGATAGTGCGCAAAGGAGTTTGCGAGCTCGCCTGCCGCATGGCGCGATGCTCGAGCACCGATTGTTGGAATGGACCAGCGAGCGCTGCTTCGGCCTGCGCGATGGTGCCGCCCGGTTGCAATCGTCCCATCAATCGCAACCACCAAATGCCGGCGCCTCGCGATTCGCTGCGCTCGCCCGCAATCTGCGGCTCCCACGCCACAGGAATCGAAACGTCCTGCGACGACCCGACCTGCGACGTACCGGAAAAACCCGGAGGCGTAACACCCGCAATCGTGAAAGCGACGTTATTAATATTGACTTGCCTACCGACGATGGATGGATCGCTCGCAAAACGGCTGGACCAAAAACGATGACTGAGCACGGCGACGGGAGTGGCACCGGCATTGTCGTCCATATCAGTGATCGTGCGGCCGAGCATTGCCGGCACGCCGAGCGCGCTGTAATAGTTGCCCGAAACTACCTGACCGTTGACGACCTCTGCTTGTCCGCCGGCGTTGAGGTTCATCTCAACCGGCGCAAAGGCGAAGACCTCGGAGAGAACGCTCTGCTCCTGTCGCAGGCGCGCCAACGTCTGGGTTGGAAAGGATGTGCCCACAGTGAGGCCCGTCGCACGATCGAGCTGGTTGACGCCGTCAAAACCGCCTGGACCAAACTTCTCACGGTTCCAACTCGCTTTGAACAGGACCAGACGATCGGGATCTTTAACCGGCAACTTCTTCAGCAACGCTGCATCGACGACGCTGAACAAAGCGGTATTTGCGCCGACGCCCAACGCAATCGTTAACACAGCCACGGCCGTGAAGGCCGGATGCTTCACCAGCATCTGCAAGCCGTAACGCAAGTCCTGCCAGAAAGAAGTCATAGTTTGCGTCCTCCGTTTCTCGGAGCAGATTGCCGATTTCCGATTGCCAGTTCTTCAATTGGCAATCGGCAATTGGAATTTGGCAATGAATTCATTCGTACCTGAGCGCTTCGAGCGGATCGACTTTCGTCGCCCGTCGCGCCGGCACGTAACACGCCAGCAACACCACAGCGATCAACCCAACAGCGACGGAGACGAATGTCGCGATGTCAGTCGCCGCAACCTGGAATAGCAAACTCCTCATTAAACGCGTCAATGCCAGCGCCGCCCCAATGCCAACCGCAACTCCGATGCACGCGAGCACGATTCCCTGCTTCAGAATGAGGCTCAGCACGTCGCTGCAGCGCGCGCCGAGCGCGACGCGTATGCCGAGCTCGTGCGTCCGCTGTGTCACTGAATAAGAAACAACTCCGTAAACTCCGATCGCAGCCAACAACACCGCGATTGCGGCGAAGCCCATGAACAACCTCATCGTCAAGCGACGCTGCTCGAGCGAAGTGGAAACGATCTGGTCCATCGTGCGAACGTTGGCGACGGGAAGGTTCTTGTCCAGGGCAGCGATCTCCTGCTGCACTGCTGCCGTAAGACTGAGTGGCGCTGATTCCGTTCGGATGGTGAACGTAAAGAACGACGCGATCGTCGGCTTCTGCGCGTAAGGCAGGTAAAGCTGTGGCTTCGACACGAGATCGAGGCCGCGCGGCTTCACGTTGCCAACAACGCCGACGATCTCGCGTTTGCTGCCGGCATTGATGATCTGTCCGAGCGGGTTCTCGTTGGGAAAATGTTTGCGCGCGAATGCTTCGTTGATGATGACGACCGGCGTCGTATCCCCAGTGTCGTGGTCAGAAAAGTCGCGACCCTGCAACAACGGAATGCCCATCGTTTTAAAGTAGCGTGGGGTGACGTTTGCGTTATCGGCGACTTGATTCGGCTCGTTGGGACGGTTCGGAACGGCGTACCCCATTCCCCACGTTCCCACCAAAGGCAGGTTGATCGTGGCGGCGGCCGATTTGACGCCAGGCAAACCCTCAATGCGTCGCAACGCTTCCTGCACAAACGCGTTCTGTTCGGCTGTCTTTGGATACTGGATTCGTGGCAGCGTCACTTCCATCGTCAGAACATGCCGCGCGTCAAAACCCGCATTCACACTCTGCAAGCGAAGGAAGCTCTTGACCAACAGCCCTGCGCCTACCAGTAAAACCAGCGACAACGCGATCTCCGAAACCACCAGAGCGTCTCTCAGTCGACGGCGTGCACCGGCAGATGAACGGCGTCCGCCTTCTTTGAGCGTCTCGTTGAGGTTCGGATTGGATCCTTGCAGCGCCGGTGCGAGTCCAAAAATGAAAGCAGTCAGAACCGACACACCCAGCGTGAATAAAAGGACCGTAAGATCAACCTTGATCTCTTCGCCACGCGGCAGGCTCTCGAGCAATGAAGTGGAAAACAGTTTTGTGATCCACACCGCGAGTAATGCTCCGGCGCCGCCGCCGATGAGCGCCAGCAACAGACTCTCGAGAAGCAGTTGTCGAATGATGCGTCGTCTGCCTGCTCCCAATGCAACACGAATGGCCAACTCTTTTTGCCGATCGGCCGTGCGCGTCAACAGCAGATTGGCGACGTTGACGCAGGCAATCAACAGCACCAGACCGACGGCGCCAAACAGGATCCAAAGCGTCACGCCGATCTTTCCGACGACTTGTTCGTGCATCGGAATAACGGTGATGCCCCACTTCTTTCGCGCCGCCGAGAACGTTGGCGAGAGACGTTTTACGATTCCTTCGAGATCCGCCTTAGCCTGGGCCAGTGTGACGCCCTGCTTTAGCCGTCCGACAGCGAGCACGTAGTAGTGTTGCCGATCATTTTTCCAATCTTCGGCAGTGAACGAGAACGGCAGCCAGATATCGGTCTTTTCCGGAACCTTGAAACTCTCGGGTAGTACGCCGATCACGGTGTAGGATTCGCTGTCGAGTTGTACCGTGCGTCCGACGATATTCGGATCGGAGCCAAAGCGTCGCCGCCATAAACTTTCACTGAAGAGCACCACCTTGCTTTGCTTCACCTCTGTCTCATCGGGTGAAAAGGTTCTGCCTAACAGTGGCTTAACGCGCAGCACGTTGAAGAGACCCGGAGTTGCTTCAGAGCCGTTGACGCGTTCCGGTTGCGTGCCGCCGGTGAGGTTTGCCGAAAGTCCGATATCAAATAAGCCGACGTCTTCGAAAGTGGTGAGTTGATCGCGAAAGTCAGTGATCTCCGCAGGTGAGAATTCCATTTGATCGGTGCGCTGGCCGGACCTGTCAGACCACAATCGGACCAACTGCCCGGGATTCTCGTAAGGCAGCGGGCGCAGCATCACCGCGTTGACGACGCTGAAGATCGCAGTGTTCACGCCGATGCCGAGGGCCAACGTAACCAACGCTATCGCAGTGAACGCCGGCCGCTTCGTCAGACTTCGCAAGGCGAATCGAATGTCTTTGGTTATTGACTCCATGTCTGTTTGGGCCACGGATGACACGGATGAACAGATCTAATCTGTGTAATCTGTGGATGGCCTTTCATTCGTTTCTGAGCGCCTCTAACGGATCGACTTTCGTCGCTCGCCGCGCGGGGATCCAGCACGCAAGCAAGGCGACGCCGACGAGCAGCATCGCTATCACTGCAAACGTCCACGGATCGCTTGCACTGATCCCAAACAACAACCCCTGCAACAGCCGCGTCAAAGCAATCGCGGCCAGCAGTCCCAGCACAACGCCCACAACTGCCAATCGCAATCCCTGGCCCAGGATCATTCGTAAAACATTTGAGGTTTGCGCTCCCAAAGCGAGTCGGATCCCAAACTCGCTCCGGCGGTTAGCAACGTTCAGAGACATCACTCCGTAGATCCCGGTCAACGCCAACAGCAATGCGATCGCGGCAAAACCTGCGAGTAATGAATTCGTTAGCCGCATGGTCACGAGCGAACGATCCATCGCCTGCTGGATCGTGCTCACTTTTGAGAGAGGCAGCTCGGGGTCAAGCTTCGCGACTTCCTGTCGCACGTTGCCCACGAGTGCAGTGGGATCAACCGAGGTTTTCACCACCAGCATCGTCTCGCGTCGAATCCATTGGCTGTAAGGTCGATAAACATAAGGCCATGGCTCTTCATCGAGTTTGCGGTTCTTGACGTTCGGAACAACCCCGACGATGGTCAACCATGGATCGCCACCGATGCGAATCCGTTTGCCGACAAGATCTCCCGTGGGCGAGTACATGCTTGCCAACTTCTCATCGACGATCGCAACGGGCAGAGACGTCGCTGTATCGGAAGATGCAAACGCGCGGCCTTTGATGACTGGCATTCCCATCGCCGCGAAGTAGCCGGGCGTGGAGCTGCGAATCCACGCGACTTTCTCCTGTTCCTGCGGAACACCTTCCAGCGTGAATGGTGCACCCTGGCCATCGCCACTGAACGGCACGACCTGGCACAACTCCACGGCCTGCACGCCGGGAACACTGCTTACTCCCTGGCGCAGTCGCTCGAAGAAGTTTTCCGCTTGCGGTTTGTCGTACTTCTGTTCTGGTAACGAGAGCCGCGCCATCAACACGTTCTCGGCGCGAAAACCCGGATTGACTGACAATAAATTTCGGAAACTCTGGAGGAACAACGCCGCGCCGATCAGCAGCACAAGCGAGAATGCCAATTGCGAAACGACAAATATGTTGTTCAGCCGGCGATTTGCGCCTGACGATCCGCGCGCTCCTTCTTTAATCGCGTCCTGCAAGTTGAGGCGCGCGCCACGTAATGCGGGCGCAAGGCCACACAACACACCGGTGACGAGCATGATTGCGATGGTGAAGAACAGAACAGTTGAATCGATCCGCGCTGACTCGATATGCGGTATCTGCGATCCTACGAGGCGCTTGAGGCCCGTAACGATCCAAATTGCCATCAGTATTCCGACAAGAGTGCCGGCAAATGAAAGCAACAAACTCTCTGTCAGTGTTTGCCTGGCGATGCGCCACGCGTTCGCGCCGAGACACTGGCGCACTGCGAGCTCTCGAGTTCGCGAGGCCGCGCGCACCAGCAGGAGATTTGTGAGGTTCGCGCAAGCGATCAGTAACACTAAGCCGATGGCTCCGAGAAGTACGAGCAACGGCCGGCGCACGTCTCCGACGATATGATGTTGCAAGGGCAACAGTATTGTCGTCTCAGTCGAACCCAGATCACTTGTTCCCGGCCGCACGCCGTACTCGCCGGTAAACGCACGGTACAAAGCAGTGATCTCTTTTTGCGCATCTTCAGGTGTCGCGCCGGGTTGTAGCCGGCCAACTGGTAAAAGGTTCCACGAGTTCGCCTCCTGCGGATTCAAACCCTTCGGCACCCAGACTTGCACGTGACCTGAGCTGCCGGGTCGTTCGGCGGGATCGGGAAAATCAAAATCCGGCGGCATGATGCCGACGACAGTAGTCGCATTGCTGTCGAGATTGATGGATTGTCCGATAATGTCTGTGTTGCCGCCGAAGCGTCGTTGCCACAAGGCGTAGCTGAGAATGGCGACGTTGTTGTTGCCGGGCGTGTCTTCCTGCGCGGTGAAACTTCGGCCGTGCAGCGGTTCGCGACCGAGCACGTTGAAGTAGTTATAAGTGATGGCAGCCGCAGGCAGAACTTCGGGATCGCCGTTGCCGGTCAGCGCGACCTCCCCGTTTTCATAAGCAGCGACGCTTTCAAACGTGTGCGTGCGGTCGCGGTAGTAAGCGAACAACGCATCGTTGAGATCCAGGTGGCGCAAACCCTTCGCCGGCGCCGAGTGCCAGAACGTCATCAATCGATCGGGTTCTTTGAGCGGCAACGGCCGCAGCAACACTGCATTCACGACGCTGAAGATCGCGGTATTCGCGCCAATACCCAGCGCAAGCGTGAGCACCGCGACCGCCGTAAACGCCGGCCGCTTCAACAACCCCCTGAGTGCGAATCGAATCTCTTTAGTTATTGATTCCATGATCCTCAATAGGTCCTATTGGTCCTATATGACCTATTCGTACCTCAGCGCCACCAACGGATCGACTTTCGTTGCGCGGCGCGCCGGTAGATAGCAAGCCAGCAGCGCAACGACGAACAGCGCGCCCGTCACAATCCCAAATGTTCCAACGTCGTTCGTGCTCACCTGGTAAAGCAACGTGCTCAACAAACGCATCAGACCAAGCGCCGCCAGCACCCCAATCCCAACACCTAACAGCGCCAACAGCAATCCCTGCTTCAACACCATCTTCAAAATGTCAGCCGGACTCGCGCCCAACGCCATCCGCACGCCGATGTAGTGCGTCTGCTGGCTGACGGAATAAGAGACGACACCGTAGATCCCAATCGAAGCCAACAACAACGCGACTCCGGCGAAGATGCTGATCAGCAACGCCGGAAAACGTCGCATGAACGACGCGGGAGTCTGCGCGATCATCTCGTCCATCGTGCGGACGTTGAGAATTGCAGCATCAGGTTCGAGGTTGCGGACTTCGCCGCGAATCGATCCCGCGAGCGCGTTGGGATCGGCGTTCGTGCGAACGACGAGATTCGCGAATGTCGAGGGAGTTTGCCGGAATGGGTAGTAGAGCACCGGCTTCAGCGCTTCATCGACTCCGGTGATCTTTACATCTCCAACAACACCAACCACCAGATCGGGCGGGACCGACGCATACGACGAATATCGCAAACCCTTGCGGATTGGATCTCGACCGGCAAACATGCGGTCAGCAACAGTCTTGCCGATTATGACTACACCTCGCGCGTTGGCCGTATCGCGCGGGTCAAACGTGCGACCTGCAAGCAATGGAATTCCCAGTGCTTTGAAATAGTCGTCGCTAACGGTGCGGATGTTGGCTTCTATTTCCTTGCCCGGTGCCGGAACGGGATCACCATCGACGTAGAACCGTGTCGTGTTGCCGGCATTCACCGGCAGGATGTTGACAGTTCCCGCGCCTGCTACGCCCGGTAGCGATTGCACGCGTTCGCGCAGTTGATCGTTGAAATTGATCTGCTGGTTAGGGTCCGTGTATTTCGTGGGCGGCAAGATCACGGTCATCGTCAGCAGGTTTTCAGTTTTGAACCCGATGTTTGTCTGCAATAGTCGCAGCAAACTCTTCATCATCAACCCAGCGCCGATTAGGAGCACAACGGCGAGGGCGATCTCAGTCACTACCATCGCGCTGCGCAGACGATGACTCGTGCCCGCGGAAGTTTGACGTCCGCCTTCTTTGAGAGCCTCGTTGAGATCCAGTTTCGAAGACTGGAGCGCGGGCACGAGACCGAAGATCAGACCGGTCAGTAATGAGAGTGCAAAAGAAAAACCCAGGATCGATATGTCAATATGCAGAGACTTTAGAAATGGCATCGCATTCAATTGACTCTGCGGCAACACAGCAACCAACGCCGGCACGCCCCAGTAGGCAATCAACAAACCCGCAACTCCACCGGCGAGCGACAGCAGGATCGATTCGGTGAGTAGTTGCCGGATGACTCGCCAACGACTCGCGCCGAGTGCTGAGCGAATCGCAACTTCTTTCTGCCGCGAAAGCGATCGCGTCAACAAAAGACTGGCGACGTTGGCGCATGCAATCAGCAGGACAAACCCGACAGCCGCGAGTAGCACCAGCAGGATCGGCCGAACGTTTCCAACGACTTCTTCCTGTAGCGGCACGAGTCTGGCGCTGGTTCCCGCATGCGAATCGTTGTACTGCTTCTCGATGCGGCCGGAGATGAGATTCATCTCTGATTGCGCTTCGCCAAGAGTCTTATCGGCTTTCAGCCGGCCGATGAGATTCGTGCCGTGCATGAAGCGGCGCGTTAACTGGTTTTGCGTCGGCTGGTATGGGACGAAAAGATCCGCGGGCCTGAGCGCGAATTGAAAATTCGCCGGCAACACTCCGATCACCGTGTAGCTCTCACCATTGATCGTGAGCGCTCGGCCAACGACTCCCGGATCGCCTCCGAACCTGCGCTGCCACAAGCCGTACGTCAGGACCGTCGTTTTCGGCGCGCCGGGAGTGTCTTCACCGGTTTGAAACGTTCGTCCGAGAAGCGGATCGACGCCAAGCACAGTAAAGAAACTCGCATTGACTCGCGGCGCGTTGAGATTTTCCGGATCGCCATAGCCACTCAGAATCGCGCCGCCTCCGGTGTAAGCCGCCAGGCCTTCGAAGACGTTGTTCTGTTGATAGTCCTGGTAGTCTGGATAAGAGAACTCACGCTTCGGGTATTCCGCTTTGGGCGTCTGCTCCCACAGGTGATAGAGACGCTCGGGAGATTTGTACGGCAAACCCCGCAGCAGTGCTGCATCAACAACCGTGAAGATGGACGTGCTGCCGCCAATTCCGAGGGCGAGCGTGACTACGGCAATGGCCGTGAACGCAGGATGCTTCAACAGCCCACGCAGTGCGAAGCGAATGTCTTTAATTATTGAATTCATATTGTTAGATCCATCCAAAGATTTCGCAGATTTCACAGAAAGAAAAATCTGTGAAATCTGTGGATGGCCTTTCATTCGTATCTAAGCGCGACCAGCGGATCGACCTTCGTCGCCCTGCGCGCTGGGATAAAGCACGCCAACAATGCGACGCCAATCAAAACCACTGACACGACGCCGATCGTCAGTCCATCCGTCGGTGTCACTCCAAACAACAAAGTCGCCATCAACCGCGTCAACGCGAAAGCTCCCGCCAGACCCAGCGCCACGCCGATGACCACCAGCGTCATTCCGTTTCGAATAATTAGTTTGAGCACATCGATCGCGCGCGCACCCAACGCCAGGCGAATACCAATCTCCTGAGTGCGCTGCGTTACCGCATTCGACATGACGCCGTAAATTCCGATCGCCGCCAGCACCAATGCCAGACCCGCAAATAGAGACAACAGCGACATGTTGAACCGGCGTGCGGCAAATGAGCTCGCTGTTACTTCGCTCATCGTCTCGACCCTGGTTACAGGCAACTGCGAATCAACTTTCCAGATCTCTTGTTTGAGTGCTTGAACCGTCGAAGCTGCGTCGCCTTGCGTTCGCGCCGCAAACGACATCCATCTTTTCCAGGGATTGATCTGGGTGTAAGGCGTGTAGAGCGCCGGCTGCTCCGGTAAATCCAAACCGAAGTGCTTCACGTCGCCGACAACTCCGACAATCGTGATCCACTCAACCTGCGGATTGCGCGCCCAACGGATTCGTTTGCCGAGCGGATCTTCATTTTGAAAAAACTGGCGCACGAGTGTTTCATTCGCGAGGCCAACGCGTGGCGCTTTATCGTCGAAGTCCTGCGGGTCAAAATCTCGTCCGCGCTGCAAAGGAATCTGCATGACCTTGAAGTAGTCACCCAACACACTGCGAGTTTCCAGGCTCGGTTCATCGCCCGGTGCGATTGGCGGCCGGCCGTCGATTAGAAAATCGTGATTGAGGGAATAGCCGCTCAGTGGAAGCTCACTGATCATCGCGGCCTGCACGCGCGGCAGTGAATTCATCCCGGCCAGGACCTGTTTGCGAAAGCGCGTTTGTGAAGCAACGTCCTCGTAACGAGCTTCAGGTAATTCAACCCGCATCGTGATCAGGTGATCGGGGTTGAATCCCGGCTCTACGGAACGCAGTTTCCAGAAAGTCTTGATGAGTAGACCAGCGCCGACGAGAAGAACGAGGGCGACTGCAAGTTCGACAACCACAAACGTGCTTCGCAGTCGTTGTCGCGCACTTCCGGCCGTAGCGCTCCGGCCGCCTTCCTTTAGTGCGTCACCAGCTCCTCTTCGCAACGCAGCCCACGCGGGCGCGAGGCCGAAGATCAGTCCGGTCAATATTGAAATGCCGAGGGTGAAACCAAGAACGCGCCAATCAACTCCGAGTTCGGATAGACGCGGCAGGTTCTCCGGCTTAAACCACACCAAAAGACTCGTACCCCAGAACGCGAGCACGACCGCCACCGCGCCTCCGGCAAGTGACAACAACACACTTTCCGTCAGCAACTGGCGGATCAAACGCCAGCGATCCGCACCAAGCGCACCGCGAATCACAAACTCCCGCTGGCGCTCGGCGGCGCGCGCCAATAGCAGGTTCGCGAAGTTGGCGCAGGCAATCAGGAGGACAAAACTTACTGCCGCAAACAAAATGAACAGCGACTGTCGCGTGTCGCCGACAATCCGTTCGTGCAACGCAAACAGCACTGTGTTCCGGTTCTTATTCTCATCGGGATACTGCGCAGCGAGGGTGCGATCGATCACCTGCATTTCGGCGCGCGCCTGCTCGATAGTGACGCCCGGCGCTAGTCTTCCGTACGTGCGGAGAAAATGAACTCCTCGATAATTCGCTGCGACCGGGTTAGAGACATGCACCGCCGTCCAGGCTTCGGTGTTATCACGAGGTGTGACAAATGTAGCGGGCATGACGCCGATGACGGTGTACATGTTGCCGCTGAGCGGAATCGCTTTACCGACGATCTGCTCGTCGCTGTTGAACTGTTTGGCCCATACGTCGTGGCCCAACACCACCACGAACGGAGCGCCGTTTTTGTCGTCGTCGGTGTTGATGAAACGTCCGCGCTCGGGTTTAACGCCGAGAGTTTCAAAGAACCCGCCGGTGACTTGTCCAATCTGGAATTGAATTGGTTCGCTGCCGCCGGTATAGGCCAACGGCTGCATGACCATGCCGCCAAGCCTGCTAAACGTCTTACTCTGCGACTCGACGTCCTCGAGGTCAGGCGCCGACTGGTTGGATCTGAAACTGATCAAGCGCGACGGATCGGCATAAGGCAACGGTCGCAGCAAGACCGCATTAATGACGCTGAAGATGGCGGTGTTCACTCCGATACCAAGACCAATCGTGATAACGGCCACTGCGGTGAAAGCAGGTCGCTTCAACAGGCTGCGCAGGGCGTAGCGAATGTCTTTGAGTATGGAGTCCATGATCTTTATAGGTCCTATTCGTAACGCAGCGCCACCAACGGATCGACCTTCGTTGCGCGACGCGCGGGAATGTAGCAAGCCACAAGCGCGACCAGCAGTAAGACAATAGTGATCGCCGCGAACGTCAATGGGTCGTTTTCACCAACACCAAACAACAGACTTCTGAGCAAACGCATCAACGCAAAAGCCGCCACCAGGCCAAGCACCAGTCCGACTCCAATCACCGCCATCCCCTGCCCTAAAATCATCTTCAGCACGTCGCCGACTTGTGCCCCCAAAGCGAGACGAATGCCGAGCTCGTGCGTGCGTTGTGTCACCGTGTAAGCAGTGACGCCGTAAATCCCCGCCGCTGAGAGCAGCATTGCGACTGTGCCGAACAGTCCGAGCAGGAAAAGATTGAAACGCGGCTGCGTGATCGATTCGCTGACGATGTGGTCCATCGTCTGGACGTTCGACACCGGCACGGATTTATCAACCTCCGCAACGATCTGCCGCACGGCAGCACTCAACCCCGAAGGTTCGACACTCGAACGAATCACCAGCGACATGCCTTCGAATGGATTTTGCAGCGATGAGAAATAGAGTTCAGAAGTGGGTTCTTCCTTGAGTTCGAGGCTGCGAACGTTTGCCGCCACACCGACTATCTCCCACCAGGTGACCTGGTTCGGGTCACGGCTTCCGAAACTGATTCTCTTACCGACCGGGTTCTCACCGGGAAAGACGCGGTGGGCCAATTCCTGATTGACGATCATGACTCGCGGAGCGCCTTCCTTATCCTGCTCTGTGAACGCGCGGCCCTGGACCATCGGCACACTCATGGCACGAAAGTAGTTTGGACTGACGCTGCGATAGTTCGCGCCCGGCCATTTGTCTGGAGTCGTAACTGGATGTCCTTCAACGTAGAAGCCGGTGGTTGGGCCCTTAGCGAGTGGCAGCGTATTGATCATGCCCACGTCCTGCACACCGGGAACGGCACTGACCTTCTCCATCACGTGGTTGTAAAAATTCACGTAATCAGCGTCAGTCGTGAAGTTTGTTCCCGACGGCGAGAGCCGGGCAGTCAATACCTGTTGTGCGACGAACCCGGTGTTGACCGACTGAAGCTGAAGAAAACTGCGAAACAGCAAACCCGCGCCGGCCAGCAACACGACGCACAACGCCACCTCGGCAACGATGAGCGCCTGACGAAAACGACTCTGCCGCAGGCTGCCGGATGCACCACGACCCGTTTCTCTGATCGTTTCCTGCACGTTGGGTCGTGAAATTTGCAGCGCCGGAGCAAGGCCGAAAAGAATTCCAGTCAAGACTGAAGCGGCGAAGGTGAAGGCGAGCACTCGCCAGTCCATGCGAATTTCGTTCAGGCGTGGAAAATCAGCGGGCAGAAGTTTTGTAATTCCTGCCAGCCCCCAGAAGGCGACGAGCAGACCAACAGCGCCGCCCGTCAGCGCGAGGATCGTGCTTTCGGTAAACAGTTGGCGCATCACCCGCCAGCGAGACGCGCCGAGTGCCGCGCGAATTGCCATCTCTTTTTGTCGCGAAGCGGCGCTGGCGAGCAGCAGGTTGGCAACGTTCGCGCAGCCGATCAGCAACACGAACGTCACTGCGCCGAGCAACAGCCATAACACTTTGTTGGTGTCGCCGATGAGGTGCTGGTGCAGTGAAACGACTCGATTGAAGCGACGATTATTTGTGTCCGGATACTGCTGCCGCAGGCGCGCAGTGATGGTTTCCATTTCAGTCGCAGCCTGCTGCACCGATACACCCGGCTTCAACAGAGCAACCGCGGCGAGATAACCCATGCCGCGCGATGTCGTCACGTCCTGGCGATCGTTCAACTCCGGTGCGAGCCTCTTCGGAGGCAGCCATACTTCCGTCTTGTCAGGATATTGAAAACCTGCCGGAGCAATGCCGGCCACGGTGTAGTTTTGACCGTCGAGCGTGATTGGTTTGCCGACGAGCGACGGGTCTGATCCAAAACGCCGTTTCCACAAAACATTACTGACAACGACTATCGGCTCGTGTCCTGCTTGTTCATCTTGTGGAATGAAGAGGCGCCCGTACTGTGGCGTGATCCCGAAGACTTCGAAGAAGTTGGCTGACGTTTGCGCCAGATCGATCCGTTCCGCGTGATCCGACAAAGCGAGATTCGCGGTTGTCGTCTTGATCGCGGCGAGCTGTTCGAAGACGGTGTTCTGCGCGCGCCAGTCGAGGAAGTTGGCGGAGGTCACCTGGACCAGTTTGCCGGCCGGATCCAGCTCCTGGATCGCGACGATGCGTTCGGCAGTTTTGTACGGCAGCCGGCGTAACAAGACGCTGTTGACGACGCTGAAGATTGCGGTGCTGGCGCCAATGCCCAGCGCAAGAGTTATCACCACGATCGCCGTGAAGCCCGGATGCTTCAACAACCCTCGCAGCCCATAGCGAATATCTTTAAGTATTGAATCCATCATGTTATCGCCAATTTCCGATTGCCAATTGCCAATTTTTTCTCAAGCCGATGCCGCTCTTAAAATCGGCAATTGGAAATCGGCAATTAATTCATTCATATCTCAGCGCTACCAGCGGATCGATCCGCGTCGCGCGACGCGCGGGAAGATAGGCAGCAAGGATCGCGACGGCCAGCATCACCAAGCCTGCGAGCGTCAACGAAACCGGATCGGTCGGCGATAGATCGAACAACAACGACGACGCAAACCGCGCTACGACGAACACCGCAGGTATGCCGGCAACTATTCCGATTGCCACCAGCACGAGCGCTTCGCGCAATATCAACATGACGATCTCGCGTGTACGCGCGCCCAGCGCGATGCGAATTCCAATCTCGTTGGTCCTGCTTGCAACTCCGTAAGAAAGAATTCCGTAGAGACCAATCGTCGCGAGCACGAGCGCCAACACACCAAAGAAGCCCGACAGCATGGCCATCAAACGCTCACGCAACATCGACCCCTCGACCATCGTCCGGAACCACTCGAAGTTCGTGTCCAGCGCTGGGCTCACTTCGTTCAGTGCGCGATTTACGGAGGCAGTGATTTCGCCCTGCGGTAAGTTTGAGCGGATAAGAAACTGCCGGCCCGCCGCAGGCTGCGGGTCTTGCAGGCTTGGCAGATACATCACCGGAATGAGCTCTTCTTTTAATTCTTCAAACTTCGCGTCACGAGCCACGCCGACAATCTCGTAGGTGGTCTCGGGTTCGGTTGGCGTTGTTTCGACGACGACGCGGCTGCCGATTGGATTTGTCTGGTGGAGTTGCCGCACAAATGTTTCGTTGACGATCGCGACCTTGGGCGAGCTCAGCGTGTCGTGCGAATCAAACTCGCGCCCGCTTCGCAGCGGCAGTTGGATAGTTTGAAAGTACTCGGCGCCGACGCGATTGAAAGAAATGTCTATCTTGTCGTCAGGTTTTCCTTCCGCCCAGACAGCATTACCACGCCCGCCGCCGGTGAGTGGAAGCGTGTCCGCTTCGGCAACAGCTTGCACGCCCGGCACCGCTTTGATTCGTTCGAGCAGTTGCGATTTGAATTCAATGCGACGCTCCGGTGCGATGTTCAGGCGTCGAAAATTGACTCGCGCGACGAGGAGATTTTCCTGATTGAAGCCCGCATCGAGCGTGAGAAGCTTATTCAGGCTACGCGTAAACAGGAGAGCACTGGCAACCAACACTAGCGACAGCGCAACCTGGACCACCACGAGCGCTCGCCGCAAACTCAAGCGACCGCCACCTGCCGTGAGCCCACGTCCCGTGGTTTTCATGACCGCGCTGAGTTCGATTCGCGTCGCACGCAACGCCGGAGTCAAACCAAACAACAGGCAGGTCAAAGCAGCAACTCCAGCGGTAAATCCAAGCACGCGCCAATCAGGTGTCAAATCGAGAAACACCGAGTTGAAGCCCGTGCCGATCGATGAGACGAGGAAACGGCTCAGACCCTGGGCCAACAGCACGGCCAGCCCCGTGCCGAGAGCTGTCAGCAGGAGAGTTTCGACGAGCAACTGGCGAATGATTCTTGAGCGGGAAGCGCCGACCGCCTGACGAACAGCGATTTCCCTTTCGCGTGTGCTCGCGCGGGCGAGTAACAAATTCGCCAGGTTGGCGCATGCAATTAGCAGCACCAACCCGGCGATGGCCAGCAACAGCCACAGGGGACGCTCATAGTTTTGCCGCAGTTGCGAATAACCGGCGCTGCCATCGACGGCCATTAGCTGCGACTGGAGATATTTATTAACGCTTACCGGCGGATAATTTGGCGGCAGCGTTTGTTGAAATAGCGGCCCTGAGATCGATTGCAGTTGGGCAGTCGCCTGTTCGATGGTCCAACCCGGCTTCAATCGTCCGGTCACCGTCAACCACCAATTGAATCCGGAATCGAGTCGATTGTTTTTACCCGAAACGATCGCGTCGGCGCAGATAGGCAAAGCGACGTCGAACGTGCGGCCAACTTCCAGGCCAAAGAAGCTTGCAGGAGTAACGCCGACGATCTCGAAAGGCTTATCAGAAAGAGTAACCTTGCGGCCGATGACGTTTCGATCGCCGCCGTACTCACGTTGCCAGAATGAATGACTGATGACAGCGCCCGGCGCGGCACAGCCTCGCTGATCATCAACGGCCGTGAAGAGGCGCCCGAGCTCCGGCTGCACGCCGAGTACGTTGAAAAAGTCGCCGCTTACCCAAAGCCCTTTGGCCAAACGCACTTCTCCGCTCTGTGCGAGGTTGAGATCATTTCTGCCCCACGCGAGAACACCCGAGAACGCTTCTTGTCGATCTCGAATGCGTTCCCAAATCGGATTGGTTACCGGGGGATAGAACGACTGCCTGCTGCCGCGAATTGCCTCCAGATCCATGAGGCGAACGTTGACGAGCTGTTGCGCGTCGCGGACCGGGAGGGTCTTGAGTCGCACTGCGTTGACTAACTGGAAGATTGCGGTGTTGGCGCCGATGCCGAGCGCGAGGGACAACACGGCCACCGCCGTGAAGCCGGGGTTCTTCCGCAGCATCCGTACTCCGAATTGTAAATCGTTAAGCATTTTATCTATCCACAGATTTCACAGATTACACAGAGAGAATCTGAGTAATCTGTGGATGGTTTTACTCATACCGCAACGCTACTAACGGATCGACTTTTGTCGCGCGACGGGCCGGGACGAAACACGCGATGAAAGCCACCGCGATCAGCAAAACCGCCACTACCGCAAACGTAATCGGATCTTTTGTCGTAACTCCGAAGAGCAACGACGACATGACTCGCGTCAATGCCAACGCGCCGCCCAAACCCAAAATCACACCAATGAGCGTGAGCACCATTCCCTGCCGCACCACCAGCTTCATCACGTCGAGACGCCGCGCTCCTAACGCCATGCGCACACCAATCTCGTGAGTTCGCTGGGCCACCGAGTAAGACATCACACCGTAAATTCCCGTCGCCGCCAGGACCATCGCCAGCGCCGCAAACAGCGCGAGCAACGTGGTGCGATAACGTGGCGCCGCAACTGACGAAGCGACCCAATCATTCATCGTCTTGACCGCCGCAAATGGCTGCTCAGGATCGATCGCCTGCACCTCTTTACGCACACCACTGACGAGGCTCAACGGATCGTCGCTCTGAGTGCGAATAACAAGGTTCGTCCCGCCGGTCTGGCGAGTCGGTATATACATCGCAGGGAATGGCTGACCTGCCAACGATTGGTGACGAATGTCTCCGACGACGCCAATAATTTCGAAAGCCTGATTACCTAGCGCTGAGATCAGGCGCTTACCCAATGGTTCTTCATTCGGGAAAACAGTATCGACAAGTTGCTGACTGACGATGAGGACCTTGTCGCTTTGTCGCACCTCTTGCTCGGTGAAGTTGCGTCCCCGCAACAGCGGAATGTGCAGCGCACTGAAGTACTGTTGGTTGACGCGACGCCAATCAGCATCAAATTCCTGACCAGGGCTCACCGGTGGCCGGCCTTCAACTGTGAAAGGAAGATCGTTAAGTTGACCACTGAGTGGAAGCTCAGATACGAAGCCTACGGCTTCGACACCGGGTAAGTTTCCGATCCGGGTTTCGAGCTCCTGGAAGAAGTTCGCGGCCTTTTCGGGCGTGTCGTATTTCTTTCTGGCGAGATCAACTCGCAGCGTCAACACGTTATTTGAGTCGAAGCCGGGATTGACGTGTTGCAGTTCAATCAAACTGCGGATGAGCAGCCCCGCGCCGATCAAGAGCATGACGGCGACGGCGCTTTCGAAGACGACCAGTAAACTCCGCGTTCGATTTCGCAGAGTGTTTTCCGCGGCGCCTCGTGCTCCATCTTTCAAGGAATCGATGAGGTTGAGTTTCATCGTGCGGAAGGCCGGCGCCAGGCCAAACAAAACTCCCGTCAGGAGTGAAACGAGCAGCGTGAACCCCAGGACGGTAACGTCGATTTTTATTTTCTGAGTCGGAGGAAGGCTGTCCTCACTCAATTTAACCAGCAGTTGAACTCCCCACGTCGCCAGCAATGCGCCCAGTGCGCCTCCAAGAATTGCCAGCAGCAGACTCTCGGTAATCATCTGGCGCAGGATGCGAAGCCGGCCGGCACCGAGTGCTGTTCGCAACGCAATCTCTTTATGACGGGCAGCCGCACGCACCAACAGCAGGTTGGCAACGTTGGCACACGCAATCAGCAGTACCAAACCGACGGCGCCAAAAAGAATGAAGAGCGGAGTGCGACTTGAACCTACGAGTTGATCTCGCAACGAAAGGAGGCGCAGGTTCCACCCCATGTTGCTGTCGGGAAACTGTTGTTCGAGTTGACGTGCGATTACATCAGTGTCGGCTTGGGCCTGGGACAGGCTGACTCCCGGCTTTAGTCTTCCGATGGGCCGGAGAAAGTGAGCCTTGCGCTGTTTCATTTCCGGATCGACATCGAAGGTGAGTGGCACCCACAAATCAGCGGCTTGCGGCAGGCGCAGGCCCGCCGGCATCACGCCAATAACCTCGCAGGCTTTACCGTCGAGGATGATGCTCTTGTTAACGATGTTCGGATCGCCGCCAAAACGTTTCTGCCACAGCTCATGGCTGAGCACCGTTACCTGATCCTGACCAGTCTTCTCGTTCTCGAGCGAGAAGCCGCGCCCCAGCGCGGGAACCACTCCAAAAGTCTGAAAGTAGTTTCCAGTGACGCCGGACACTGTGAGACGTTCCGGCTCGCCGCTGCCCGTAAGGTTTGCGTGCAGGGGGAGCGTCCCTGACGCGGCAAACTGTTCGAAGGTTTTGTTCTGCGCTCGATAATCAAGGAAGTCGAGCGGCGAAACACTCGCACGATTGCCGCCATTGCGAATGTTTCCGTACATCCAGACCAGTCGATCGGGATCGGGAAACGGAAGAGGTTGCAGGACAACGGCATTCACCAGACTGAAGATCGCAGTGTTTGCGCCGATGCCGAGAGCGAGGGCAACCAAGGCGATCGCCGTAAACCCCGGCCGCTTTAACAAGCTGCGAAGTCCGTAGCGTATGTCTTTGATTAGTGAGTCCATAGTCTTCACTCCCGGTCATATAGGTCTTATAGGTCCTCTTGGACCTATTCATACCTCAGCGCGTTCAACGGATTCACGCGCGAGGCACGTCGCGCGGGCAAGTAGCCCGCAAGCAATGCAACGAGCGTCAGAACCACTGCGGCCGCAATCAGCGTCACCGGATCTGTCGGGCTCATTCCAAACAGTTGCGACGAAATCAGACGCGCCCCCAACAACGCTGCCGGCACACCGATCAATAATCCCGCCAACACCAGGTACAACGTCTCTCGCAAGATCATCCAGGCGATGTTGCCGCCGCGAGCGCCGAGCGCCATACGGATGCCAATCTCGTTTGTGCGGCGCGCGACGCCATGGGCCATCACCCCATATAAACCGATGCACGCGAGAATCAACGCGAGGGCGCCAAAGAAACTGACGAGTTGCGCGATCAAACGCTCCTGATTCAAGTTCTCGCGCAGTTGATCGTTCATGGTCGTAACGCCGAAGATCGGCAGCTTGGGATCGATCTGATTGATCATCTGCCGCACCTCGGACGTGAGCGGCGTCGGGTCTGACAAGGTGCGGACGTGAAGGGTGACGGAGTAAGCTGCCCCGTCCTGGATTTGAAGAATAGGACGGTAGACAGTCGGGTCGGTTTTCTCTCGCTCATCGACGTCTGACTTGATGTCGCCGACTACCCCGACGATTTCAATCGGATTGCCCTTATCGGTCTCATCATCAAACGTGAATGAGCGGCCTATCGGATTCTGATCTTTAAAGAAGCGCTCAGCAAAAGTTGCATTAACAACGGCAATTTGCGTTGCGGCAGCAGTGTCGCGCAATTCAATGTCACGTCCTCGCAACACCGGCATACCGAGTGTTTCGGCGTACCGCGGACCCACCAGAATGTCCTGTACATTCACATCGTCGCCGGACTGGGGCGTATATCCGGTTACTTTGACACTGCTACTCCGGCGTGTGCCGGTCATCGGCGCGTAGGTCGCCATCGACACGGATTTAACCTGCGGCAGCGAACCCAAACGATCGATCAATTGCTGGTAGAGCGTGGCAAGCTGGCTCGTCTTGTATTCCGCGAGACGCGGATCTATGCCGAGGAGCAAAAGGTTGTTTCGATCGAAGCCAACGTCTTCGCTCTGAAGCTTCACGAGACTGCCCGCGAACAGTCCCGCGCCGGTGAGTAGGACCATCGAAAGACCTACCTGCATCACCACCATTAATGACGACAAGCTGAACCGCAGAAAGCCGCTTCGGGTGCGGGTCTTCTCTTTCATTGCGGAGGAAAGATTTATCCGGCTGGCCTGGAGTGCCGGAATCAATCCAAACAAAAGACCAGCGAGGATCGAAACGCCGATAGTAAATGCCAGGACGCCAACATCCGGTCGCGTATCGAGTGGAGAAGTTTTCGCAACGATACTAACAAGAACGGCCACGCCCCACTGGGCCAACAACACGCCGCACAAACCGCCCGGACCGGCCAACAACATGCTCTCCGTCAGCAACTGGCGAATGATCCGGCGGCGCGTTGCGCCGAGCGCCATACGCAAAGAGATCTCCGCTTTGCGTGAAGCGGCGCGGGATAGCAAAAGGCTGCCGACATTCGCACACGCAATCAGCAACACCATGCCTACGATTGCCATCAGCATGTGCAGCGGCTTCGAATAAGCCCGTCGCAGTCCGGAGATACCACCCTTACCTTCGACCAGTGTCGCGTAGGTGTTCTGAATGCCTTTCTGTCGCTCTTCGGTGAGTTGACTGCCTGCTTGGTCAGTTAAGAATTGTCGCAGTGCCAGATTTGTAGTGGCCTGCGCCTGGTCCATGCTGACACCGGGCTTGAGGCGGCCCATCAGCATGAGAAAGTAAACCTGATTATTGGTCAGGTACGATTCCTGCAGTTCTATTTGCGGTTGGAAAGATATTGGGAACCAGAAGTCAGGCGGACGCCGGACGCGTTCGCCAAAGAACTCCGGCGGAGTAATACCCACGACAGTGAAGTTGGTGCCGTTGATGATGAAGCTTTTGCCGACAGCCGCGGAGTCGCTGTTCAACTCCGTCTCCCAGTAGCGATGACTGATGACTGCCGCCGGTTGAGCGTTAGGTTTATCGTCGTCCGGCGTCAGCACTCGGCCCCGCATCGCACGCACACCGAGAACCGAGAAATAGTTGCCCGTCACGAGCTGTCCCGACGCTCGCGCGGCCGCTCCCGCTTGCGAATCAGCCTGGCGCACGCTGAGCCGGCTGGTTCCGCTACGGATCGCGGAGATGTCCTGGAATGATTGATTGTGAGCGCGAAGGTATTCGTATGAAGCGTATGAGAAGAGCCACCATTGACCTGTTTTTGGACTGTCTTCAACCGATGTGCCTTCGCCGGTCGCATCGCTGAAAAGAACCAACTCCTCCGGCTTCTGGACGGGAAGCGACTTCAGCATCACAGCGTTCACGAGGGTGAAGATCGCGGTGTTGGCTCCGATGCCGAGTGCGAGCGTGAGCACCGCGATCGCGGCAAAGGCTTTCCGCTTCAGCAGTCCTCGTATTCCATAGCGAATGTCCTTGAATAGTGTTTCCATCACTTTATTTCCAATTGCCGATTGCCAATTGCCAATTGTTTCCCGATTGCGTTTTTTAAAATTGGCAATTGGCAATTGGAAATCGGCAATACCTTCATTCGTATCTAAGTGCTACCAGTGGATCGACTTTCGTCGCGCGACGCGCAGGCAGATAGCACGCAATAAACGCAGCCACCAGCAGAAACGCTGAGACCACGCTAAACGTCAGCACGTCTGTCGGCTGCACACCAACTAACAACTTCTCGATGAAACGCGTGAGCGCCCACGAGCCTGCCAGTCCTATCACGATTCCCAATAGCGCGAGCTTCATTCCGTGTCTGACCACCAGCTTCAACACGTCGAGCGCGCGGGCGCCGAGCGCCATTCGAATCCCGATCTCCTGTGTGCGCTGCGTGACTGCGAACGCCATCACACCGTAAATGCCGACAGAAGCCAGCACTAACGCGACGACCGCAAATATCGCCAGCATCACCGATGAAAACGAATACATAGCCACTGAAGCAGATCGCACTTCCTGCATCGTCTTCACGTCGAATACCGGCTGGTCCTTATCGATGGCCCACACCTGTTGCCTGAGCGCAGCCGCGAGTGATCCCGGTTCGACGCTTGTTCTCGCGACCAGCACCATCCCGAGCCACGCATCCTGCGCGTACGGCAGGTAGTACTCAGGCGTGACCGGCAGATTCAGCTCGTGTCTCACGTCCTGGACGATGCCGACAATCTCCCTCCACTGCGTGCGTTCCGGTGGACCATAAAAGCGAATGCGCTTTCCGATCGCGTCCTGACCGGGCCAGTGTTTGCGCGCGAGTGTTTCGTTAACGATGACCACCGGTACGGCGCCGGCTTTGTCCTGGTCTGTAAAACCGCGGCCTTTGAGAATCGGAATGCCCATCGTGCGGAAGTAATCGGGTGTGCAGACGCGATAACGCCCCTCGTTCTCCTGGCCCGGCACGGGTTCAGGGACACCTTCAACCAGATATGCGTCCGAAGAGTTTGAACCGCCGAGTGGGAGATAGTTGACCGCTGCCGCCGATTCGACGCCGGGGTAGGTTTTCACACGTTGGACCAGGTCGTTGTAGAACGCTGCGCGCTGTGGTTCTCCCTTGTACTTCGCTCCCGGCAGTACAAGGTTCATCGTGAGCACGTGATCGGGATTGAAACCGGGATTGGTCTTTAGCAGTGATAGGAAACTGCGAGCCAAAAGTCCCGCGCCGATGAGCAACATCAAAGAGAGGGCCACTTCGAAAACGACGAGGGAACTTCTGAGGTGATGCGAGCTTCCGGAAGTTTGGCGGCTTCCTTCTTTCAACGAATCATTGAGATTGGGCTTCGAGACCTGCAACGCCGGAGCGAGGCCAAACACGATGCCGCTCAACAATGAAAGTCCGAGTGTGAACGCGAGTGTCGGGAAGTTGATTCCGAGTTGATACCAGCCGGGAGCATACCTCGCCGCATCGCCGGGATTGGATGCGCGCAGCGCATCAATGCCCCAGAAACCGATCAGGACTCCCAGCGCGCCGCCGATCAACGCGACGATCAGGCTCTCAGTCAGCAACTGGCGAATGATGCGCCAACGACTCGCGCCCAGCGCAGCGCGCAACGCGATCTCTTTTTGACGACCAGTCGCGCGGGCGAGCATGAGGTTGGCAACGTTTGCGCACGCGATCAGGAGGACAAACCCGACCGCGCCCATCATCACCCAGAGCGCGGTGTCGTAAAGTCGCACTGTGTCGGCGACGATTGGAAAAACAGTTGCGCCCCAACCGGTGTTGGTTTCCGGAAACTGCTGCTCGAGTCGCGCGGTGAGGTTGTCTGTGTCTGCCTGCGCGCTCTCGATTGAGACACCCGGTTTCAGTAGTCCGATGACGTAATAGCTGTGATTGCCGCGGCTTTTCATCAACTCCGGCGTCATCGCCAGAGGCGCATAGATTTCAGCGCCTTTGGGAAAGTTGAAACGCTCCGGCATCACACCGACGATCGTGCGAACGATGCTGTTGATGGTGATCGTCTTGTTGACGATGTTTGGATCGCCGCCGAAACGTCTTTGCCAGAGACTGTGAGTGATGATGGCGACTGCGTCTTTGCCCGGCTGATTCTCTTCCGGATAAAAATTGCGGCCCATGATCGGCTTGATGCCGATCGCGTCGAGAAAATTTGCGGTTACTAAAAAACCCTGAATGCGTTCGGGAGTGTCAACGCCCGTGAGGTTTGCGTTCCACCAGCGATAGAGAGCGAGTTGTTCGAATGATTGGTTCTGCGATTTCCAGTCGAGGTAATTCGCCATCGCGACTTCGTTGTGCTCGACGCCGCGACTTGGCAGTTTGTCCCAGATCGCAACCACGCGATCGAGTTCGGGGAATGGCAGTGGTTTCAGGAGGAGGGCGTTGATGGCACTGAAGATTGCAGTGTTGGCGCCGATGCCGAGCGCAAGCGTGACGACGGCGATCAAGGTGAAGCCGGGGCGCTTTAAGAGACTCCTGAATGCGTAACGGATATCGCTTCTAAGATTCTCCATCGCCACCTCCTCTATTTCGAGCGCGCGTTCAGAGTTCAAGCTTTAGCTTGTATCGCTTGACTTTCGATCTCAAAAGAACAAGCTAAAGCTTGAACTCTGAACACGGGCTTCAGACTTACTCCGCAATGACCACCATCAGTGCGGCGTCGTCGTCGAAGTTGCCGTTGCAAAAGCGTGTGACCTCATTCAAAATGTTCGTCCGCAGTTCGGCAGCGTAGTGTCCGGCGTAAGATCGCAGGCAGTCCTCTAAACGCTCCTCGCCAAATTCTTCTCCCGATTCGTTGCGCGCTTCTGTGACGCCGTCGGTGAAGAGCAACAGTTTGTCGCCTTCGTTGAGTTGGATTTCTCGCTGGATGAAGTTCGAGTCAGTAAACGCGCCGATCACGCGCCCACCTTCGTCGAGTCGAATGCATTCACCATTGCGACGCACCAGGAACGGCGGATTGTGACCGGCGTTAGTGAACGTCAGCGTTCGTTTAGTAATATCAAGATCTCCGTAGAAACAACTGACGAACTTGCGCAGCGGAGTGTTGCCGCACACAAAAAGGTTGAGCTTCTCGCAAAGCTCGCTCGGCGCGATCTTTTCCGAGGCCAACGACTTGAGCGCCGCCTGCATGTTTGACATCAACAACGCCGCCGGGAACCCCTTGCCCGCGACATCCGCGACGCACAAAGCAGCGTGCGAGTCGTTCAACTTAAACGCGCCCAGATAATCGCCGCTCACCGCCCGCGCCGGCTGCCAGGCACTCGCCAAACTGAATCCTTGAAGGTTCGGCATCCTGCGCGGCATCAGTCCTCTTTGGATCTCCCGAGCTTCATCCAGCTCGAGTTGTGTCTCAGCTTCGCGATGCTGCTGCAGTCTTCGTGCGCGGCCGGCGTCGATTTGAGTTCTCAACTTTTTCAGTAAGCGAGAGTTTTCCCAGGGCTTCTGCACGAAGTCACGCACACCAAGCCGCATCGATTCCACTGCGAGATCGACCGTGGCCCACGCTGTCATCACCACGATCGGCAAGTCGTGATCGAGCGCCTGGATGCTCGAAATGAGATCGAGACCTTCTTTTCCTGAAGTCGTGTCGCGCGCGTAGTTGAGGTCCATCAGCACCAGGTCGAATTGCTGCTGCTTGACGGCATCGAGGACGGCTTTGGGGGAGTCGGCCGCTTCGGTTTGATAACCCGCGCCTTTCAGTAACAGGCGCAGAGCGGCGAGCACGTCAGGCTGGTCGTCCGCAATGAGAGTTCGAGGAGTGTGGGCTATTGCTGTATTCACGATCTTCCTCCGGGCACACTGGTGACGTCAACGTTGATCGCACAAACGATCGACGTTCGATAACGTCTATTGAGCAACTACAGGGAAATTAAATTCGGCTGCTTCGCAGCAGGTGCAGTCGGACAGGCGCAGTCAATATCCCACTCCTGATCTCTGTTCCTGCACCGGAGTAACAATCCAGCCATCTTCAAGCTGCACGATACGATTGCCGTATGCGGCATTCGTCTCCGAGTGCGTCACCTGCACGATGGTTGTGCCTTCATCGTTCAAGCGCTTGAACATGTCCATGATCTCCTTGCCCTGGGCCGAATGAAGATTTCCAGTCGGCTCGTCGGCCAGGATTATCCGCGGGTTCGCAACAACCGCTCGCGCAATGCCGACGAGTTGTTGCTGGCCGCCTGAAAGCTGAGTCGGGAAGAGATCCTTTTTGCCAACCATCTGAAAACGATCGAGCGTGTCGCAGACGATCGACTGCCGGTCTTTTTTGCTTACGTCGCGATAGGAAAGCGGCAACTCGAGGTTTTCAAAGACTGTCTGGTCGTCCAGCAGGTGATAGCTTTGAAAAACGAACCCGATGTTCTGATTGCGGAGCGCAGCTCGCTTTTTTCCGTCGAGCTTATGGACCGCTACGTCGTCAAAGTAATACTCACCGGTCCACGACTGATCGTGCATCCCCAGGATGTGCAACAGCGTTGACTTCCCTGCACCCGACGGACCCATGATCGACACAAACTCACCCGGCTTGATGTCGAGATCGATCCGTCGCAGCACGTAGGTCTTTGTCGGACCGTGGGGGAAAGCTTTTTCAACGCCGCGCAAGCTGATCATGAAATAGCTCCGAAACCGCTCTCCGCCAACTCGCGTTTGGCTTCCCGAATCTCGCGCCGGTCTGCTCCGGCTTCCTCTTCAACGATCAAGCCATCGAACAAGTGAACGATGCGATCCGCGTGCTGCGCATAGCGCGGGTCGTGCGTAACCATGCAGATGGTTGCGCCGCCGCGGTGCAATTCGCGCATCAGTTCCATCACGGCTTCGCCGTTGGTCGAATCGAGGTTACCAGTCGGCTCGTCAGCCAGCAGGATGCTCGGCGCTCCACCAACTGCGCGCGCCACCGCGACGCGTTGCTGTTGACCGCCGGACAACTGGCTGGGCAAGTGTTTCGCACGATGCGCCATGCCGACGCGTTCGAGTGCTTCGGTAGTGCGTTTCTTGCGCTCGCTGGAACTCATCCCGCGATAGGTCAACGGAAGTTCAACGTTCTCATAGACCGTAAGATCGCCGATCAGGTTGAAGCTCTGGAAAATAAAGCCAACCTCGCGGTTCCTGATCCTCGCTCGCTCCGACAGAGAAAGATTCTCGACCGGGTGGCCATTGAGGATGTACTTGCCGTCGGTCGGCGTATCCAGCAGGCCGAGAATCGACAGGAGAGTGGATTTGCCGCAACCCGAAGGTCCGGCGATGGAGACGTATTCACCTTGTTTGATGTCGAGGTGAATACCTGACAGCGCGTGAGTTTCAACCTCGTCTGTGTAAAAAACCTTCTTTACGTCAGAGAGGTGAATCAGGGGCTCAGAAGAACTCATCATTGGCTCCTTAGGAAATTTGTGTACAAGATCTCTCTAATTGAACACCGCAAACGGGACTTGTATGGCAAAGTCTCACCTCAACGGATGCGGATTCGGTTGTAACTATCATACGGCGACGTGTCGGAAATGATGACCTGGTCGCCTTCTTTCAACCCTTCGAGTATTTCGATGGTACTGACAGAGTTGCGTCCGAGCTTGACCGTTCTCCGCTCGGCCTCGGTTCCGTCAGGAGTCAGCACAAACATGCCGATAGTCTGTTGTGCCTGGCCGAACGCCGGCCGGCCGACTTTCAAGACGTCTTTGAGTCGCTCGAGCTCGATCGTGCCGTCCACGCTTAAATCGGGACGCGCACTCGGCGGCAGGGGTCCATTCAACGAAGCGTCGATTTCGAACGTGCCTTCGCGAGCAGCCGGATCGATGCGCGAAACTGTTCCCTGGATCAAACCGTTGCGCGTATCGACAACCACCGGCTGTCCGACACGAACGTCTTTAATCTGTGTTTCCGCAACTCGCAGGACCGCCTTTAACGAGGCAGGATCGGCCACGCGTGCGATGTTGAATCCCGGCGTCACCTGTTGGCCTTCGGTCACTGAAACTTGCTGCAAAACGCCGGCGGTTCCCGCTCGCACTTTCAAATCGTCAACCTGTTTACGTTTCAGTGCGGCAAGCGCACGTAACTGTTGCAGGCGTGAGCTGGCCGCGTTCAATTGTGCCTTGGTGGATTTCGAATTAACTGCCAATCTTTCCTGCTCGACTTTGAGCCGGTTGGCCAGATCCTGGACAGCCACACGAGAGATCTTCAACACCAGGTCAGCTACCAGTCCCTGCTTCGCCAGTACCTCATCTGCATCGAGTTGTAACTTAGCCTGACTGTATTGCGAGTTGATGGTAGCGATGGCAGACTTCTGCGTCATCGTATCGCTCTCGAGTTTCACCTTCAGGTTTTCCTGGTCGGCCTCAGCAGCTTTGACCTGAAAGTCAGTGTCAGTGGCTTGCTGTTCCATCTGCGGGTTTGAGAGTTCGACGATCACAGTGGATGGTTCGACTTCAACGCCTGCCTTGAGAAGGATCCTCTCCACACGGCCTTCAGCAGGGGCCGGCACCCAGCGGGTAACGTCGGGGACGAGGGTTCCATTGCCACGGACATCACGCACCATCTCACCACGCTTGACGGTCTCGATTACGGCTGTGGAGCGATCGAGCGTGGGAAGGGCGGGCTTCAACTTCGTGAGGCCATAGGTAATGCCACCGATTGCCGCGAGACCGACAACGATCATGACGGCGTTGCGAATCTTCTTCTTGATCTTCGATTTAGGGGGTCGCTTGATATCCATAGCTTTTTACTTCAAAAAATTTTGGAGAACTATAATAGCCTTGTTGAGAGAGCGGCGATGTGCGCGCGAAGAGTGATTTGGAACGAGCTAGCTACAAACTTCACGCACCTATATACAGTTCTCCACCAGTGCTCTCTTCAAAGCCCGTGCCAGCAGCGGGCGCTTTAGGTTTGTTGAGGTGAAGGTTAGCGAAAACAAAGGATTTTTGCCAGTTCCGCGGTCTGCCTGGCCGGAAATTCGCAGGCGAGTTTCAGAAATCGCGAAACGATCGTTTCGCAACCGGGACTCCGCAATCCCACTTTTGAGATAAATTTTACGGAATACTACCTAATTCGTACGGAAATGTGGATGCTGGTTAGCGGTCCGGAAACGTAGAAGAATTTATCGGTGACGCCGAGATAACAGTTCTGAAAGATTGCGGTGTTGTAGGTTTCAATACCCGCTCGTGCTCGTGTTCCAGGTCTCGAGTCATGCCATGCCTGTTGAAGTGCTCGAACAACCCGGGATCGTTTCGGTAGCTGCGTTCCCGTTGGAGGACAGGGCGTCTGAGGGGTTCCGCGGAACTTCAACCCTTTGGGCAGCTCACCGTAAATTTCGCTTTGCTTCCTCAAGTGTGATGAAGAACTGATCGTCTTTCTTCGTGCTCTGATCTTGATTTGCTGCATTAGGATCCCTCGGTGGGACGTACCTACCCAAGCGGCCAGCAGCTACACCGCTTCGTTTTTCCTGGAGGAGAAGATAAGCCTCCACCCAAAGATGGTCCGCCGTGAGGTAATCTCGGGCAGCGTCGTTTTGATGATCATCCGCCGCCTTGCAAAGAGTTGCCTTCAATTGGTCTTCACTAATCTCTGAATCAACCCCGATGCTCATTCTGGCAGTCATTTCATCATATAGAATCTTGTAAGGTAGCGGCTGAGTCTCTGTCCTGCTCTGGATTTTGGCCACGCTCTGATCACAAGCACTGAAGCAAATAGACATATTTAAAACCAGAAGTATGGTCTTAACCTTAATTGAGACGTCGCGTGCACTGCACTTCATATACATCCCTCTTAGTTTCTTAAGGACCGCAAAGGGTATCTCTGATCCAGTCCGATAAGTCTCTTGCAAGAATAGCACCATGCATGACCCCAGCCAGCCTTACTCCCATCGGCACAGTTTGGCCGTTTAAATTTCTGTCCGGGACACCGTGTGCCAGATCGTTCGGATTCTCTCTCGCATTCATCCGATTAAGGCTAGAAGTAAGCGACAACCGGTCTGACTCCGAAATGCCACGTGTGAAGTAAATGGACCACATTTGCAGAGCAACGTAGTGACATATCCTTCGCCATAGGTTGATAAGTAATACCTGCGACTCGCTCGCACCCCTGCTCTACTTCGGACTCAATCACCACTCCAGCTTCATCGTTTACATAAAAAAATCGATCGGGAATGTTGGGATCGGGACTACGTCGATAGTTGCGCACATCGAATGAGAGGTCACGAAGCAAAATCGTGGTCCTTGGATAAACCTTGATCCGAAGGGCCGTGCCCGCTGGCACGTTCCACCGACCAAACTGTGACTTCTCACAGTTTCCTGCGGAGTAAGACACATCAACTCTCTCGCTCTGCGTTTCATATATGTAAGTTTGATCGATTGAGTCTTTCGGATGGCCGAGAAGCCGCTCCACCTCCCCACGTTGAGAATGTAATGGTGCCAATCCACGCCATACGTTTTGCGCTTTCTTTCCGCTCAAACGAGCGAGGATTTCTTGACAGTGCGCGGCCGATGGCCAGTAGTCAATTGCCGTTATAGTTCTATCCGACTCGTCCACGGTGTACACGATTCCTGACTCAAGATCAGAGTAAGTGGCCTGCGTTCCATAGGGAGCTTTCTTCTTGGTATATTTCCCGGACCCAAGATCGATTGCTGAGAGCTTCATCGAGTTGTTCAAAGTCACATTCACTCGCAGAACGGTATCCTTTGGAACGGCACATTCACACTTATTCTGGTCGTCGCACAGGCCATCCGAATAAAAAACTATGGCTCGCTCATTGTCGATCTTATAGAAGCCAAGTTCATCCGGTTTACCAAAAAGATTCTCAACCTCAACACGGCTCGACTTCAGCGGAGTTATTCCGCGCCATTCCTTCCCGGCCGCATGTGGCACGAGATACGTCAACGAGACTATGAACACGAGATATGTTCGTACCAATCTATTGCGCCACCGTGCAAAATTGACGTTCAATGTCATGAAAGTATGTACTGTATCCTCCATTGTATTTATCCTTTGGAGATGGTTCCCGCCATTGGGGATCGAAAATATTTCGTTTAGGGTCTTGGCTGAATTTTGCCGCGAATTCGGGAATGTTATGAACTGCGATGGCCAGCTCATGGTCGTAATAGAGCGCTTTGCTGCCAAGTGGAAAATTTCCCCTACTAAACCAACTGCGTCTACCCAATCACCCCTGCCAGGAGGCAAGTAAATACTCGCATTCGAGTTGCTCTTTCCTGGCCTGATGAGTCCACTCGGGCTACCAAAGCCGGCTCCACCTGGTATTGGTGTTCGAGTTACACCACCTTGGGTTTGATTCAGAAAAGCTGATCGACAACGTCAAGACATGACGGATTTCACTGTGTTGCGGATGAGGTTCTTTAGAGTGTGCGGAACTTGTGACGCCCGTTCATAGGCATATCTCATCCGTCGTAGTTTTAGTACTTTTTTGGCTTCGATCTTCTGACTTCGACCGCACCGCAACTCTCGATCCCTCGGCGTAGGTTGGTAAACAATACTTATTACTTCCTCACAATCATTATTCACCACGGCGTCCACAGTTATTCCTTCCGCCGAATTTATATAGTGAACCCAATTCTCGGGGTGAATATCTTGAATTCGCTTGTACTTGGCTTTGTCGAGACCCAGATTCTGTATCAGCAGTATCTTTCGAGGTGAAACCGTGACTTTCAATACAATGTCAGCAGATGTGCCTCGCGGATTCGTGTTCCCAGGTTTGCACGGATCAGCGGTGTAAGAAATATCCACTCTATTCTCAGCAGTGCCGTATACGTAGACATCACCATGAGAGCTTGTGGCGGGACCCAGCAACTGCTCGACGTTAGCGCGGATAGAACGCAGAGGAACAATTCCTTGCCATGCGTTGGAGGGTGTGGCCGGGGTTTGAGTTTTAATAACCGCTTCACAGTCTTTGGCTGACGGTAAGTAATCGATATTCGTGATGGAGTCGTCTGATTCACGGATCGTGTAGACGACTCCCTCAGTAAAATCAGAGTATGTAGCCGTAGGTCGATATGCATAAATAGCAGTCCGTTGATACTTGTTCTTATCTATACCAAGCTTCGAGACCTTTACCGGAGAATCCAATGTAACGAAGATTTTTAGGACGGTGGCTTTTGCAACCAAGCACTCGCAATTTGCTTTTGGTAAAACTTGGTGCGTGCTCTCGCAGGGACCATCGGAGTAAAGAATACTGGCCCGTTCATTTCCAATATCGTAACGACCAAGCTGATTTGGTTTTCCCAAGAGTCGTTCAACTGCGGTTTTTGTTGTCTTTAAAGGAACAATGCCTCGCCATTCTTTGGCCTTCACATCCAAGAGGGATAAGGCGAGTAATAAGAGCGTCCCCAAGAACTTTAGATTTATTCGGATCATGGGATAACCTTCTAAATTTTTATGGCCCGCACAGTTGTCGTTGAATGTCATGAAAGTAGCTACTCCAACCCCCTTCATTTGGGTTCTTCGCCGCCCCCGCTTTGTTTACATAGCTCGGGTCAAAAACGTTCCATTGAGGATTAAAGCCTCGATACAATGCCGCATATTCAGGCATGTTGTGTGCCGCTTCAGCGAGCGCGCGATCAGTGTAGTACTCATTTCGACCAGCCATGTGAAATAACTCCGCTATGGTCGTCCCCGCATCGTAAGCATTTTGTTCGGTACCGGACATCGAGGAGTATGCGCGTGAGAATATCTTCCCATCTCCCTTGCGGATCGATCCTGTCGGACTTCCGTACCCGGCACTACCTGAGGGCTTTGTCCGCGTATATCCTCCGTTCTTCTGATGGAGAAAATCTTTAAAGAGATCCTGCAGATTTCCTCCTCTTAAGACGGGATTGCCCTTTGTTGAAACGGCATTCAGAATTCGCTTGGCGAAATCGATGCAGGCTTGCTTTGAGAGGATGGCGTTGACCTGATTCGTGATTCCGGGAATATCAAATCCGGTCCTCTGCGGTGTTGGAAAATTGATGAGGAGCGGGTCGCCGCTCATTGGCAAAACAATTAGAAAAGGCGATCCAAGCGTGAAGATTTGAATTGTATCTTCGGGACCTACAGGAGGTCCACAATCGACCGGTCTACCGAATTCGTCTTTGCAGGGTCCATCTGGATCTTGTCCAGTGGGATCGACGAAGTTCACCGGATCGTTCTGCACATAGGCATAGCGATTGAACGACTGCGGGTTACTGAGATCGTAGCTGCCGTTGTAAGGATCGGGTTGCGTGAAGCGATGCCATTTACCAGTGTAGCGACGCATCATCGCTTCATCACCGCCGTTGCCGTCTCTTTCATAGCTCGTGAAGCGATGCGGCTGGAATGCCTGGTTGCTGCTGCGCGAGGTGTCGCCGCCCCACGGATCGAGGTCTACTGTGCTGGTCACGGTGCCGCTGCCGTTGGTCACGCGCTGGCTCTTCGTTACCGGATCCTGGTGCACCCAACTTACTGCGTTGCCATACTGTAGCGCCAGTAGCTGATTACCCAGGTAGACATAGCCGCGCCACCAGGTACCAGCAGAGTTGAGCTCACAGACGACCTGACCTCCCAGCACGCTCGAGCGCACATAATAGGCAATGACGCCGCTTTCAACTTTCTTCACCCGCAACCCGTCGCCATCATAGCTTTGCGTCAGGCTTGTAGCGGAGGCGGAAGTCTGCTGGCCCGTGGCATCGTAGGTGTAGCTCTGATAGCCATCATTAGTCAGATTGCCCGCCGCGTCATAGCTCATCGTCGCGCCAGTCCAGGGATTCGTCGTCAAGCGGTTGTTCACATAATTGGGCCACTGCTCCAGCCAGGGATTGAACCAGCCGCCCCAGCCCACCCGATACCACATATTGCCGGTTTGGTCGTAACGATACGAGTGCGCGTAAGGACCATCCTGCGTGCCGCCTTGCCCGATGAGGTGCCCGCGTGCTTCTGACGCGGTACGTGCTTCGATCAAGCGGCCCACGTGATCGTAATCGTAAGAACGGTCGAGTGTCGCATCATACAGGTTCTGCGCATAAGTGACGCGTCCCGTGTTCTCGCCAAAGTAGTTGTAGGCGTAATTCCAGCCCATCACACCCGAGACGTTCCACTGCGTCACGCGCAGCCGGTTGTCATACTGGAGCGAGAGCGTGCGGTCGTTGCTGTAGCTCATCTGCTTCAGACCGAAGGCGCGATAGGACATGCTGCTCACATAACTGGAAACGCCGGCATACCCTGAACCGGAGACACTCGTGGGCCTTCCGATGTTGTCGTAGTTGTAGCCCACCTGCACGCCCCAGGGATTGATGATCGAGGTTACTTCGCCGGCCAAATTGTAGGCATAACTCAACGCGTAGGAACCCAGGCCCGTGAACGTTCGCGTCTCACTCGTCAGGCGCGAAAGCTGATCGTAGCCATAGGACACTGAACCGAGTCCGTCGGTCATTGAGGTGCGATTGGCCGCGGCGTCATAACCAAAAGTGACGTTGGGGGTCGCCGCCACGCCTGCAGGCACGCCATACGTGATGCCTGTCACCAGATTTCGGTTGTTGTAACTGAAGGTCGTCGTGGCTCCGCGAGCATCGGTGATGGTCTGTACTGCTTCGTTTGCGAAATAACTGTAGCTGGTGGCGCCCTGCTCAGGTGTGGTGCGCGTCTGGAGGCGCCCATGACCCTCGTAAGCGAAGCTTCGTATCTGTCCTGCCTGATTAATCTGGGTAAGCTGATCGGCAACGTTGTAACTGTAAGTCGTGGTCGCATAGACGCTCTGGTCCCAGTTCAGTTCGTCTAGCTGTTTCAATCGACCCAGCACGTCCATGATGAGTTTCCGGCGCCGGCCGCGTTCGTCTCTGACAGTAGTGACTTCGCCACCGGCGCAGCCACAGCCACCGTAAGTATTCTCTCGTGTCGCACCATCAGGAAAGGTCGTCAGCGTGGGCCGTCCCTTCCAATCGTAAGCCTGGACTGTATAAACCCATGCCGCATCGTCACCAACCGGCGCCCAGGCGCCGCTAATTTCCGTCGGGTTTGTCTGCTGGATGGCGCGTCCCATCACATCGTAAGTTGTCAGTTGCCCAATGTAGCCGCCGCTGCTGCCGGGATGAAAGGCAGACGCAGCAGTAATGCGACCAGCTCCATCGAAAACCTGGCAGGAATAGGCATCGTCGGCAACATTGTTGACGCTGGAAAAACTCTGCATGTAGTAAGGCCCGTAAACGTAACGCGTATAAGCGCCGGTGTTCGTTGTAGTTGCTCGTTCCAATCGTGCTGCAGCATCGTAAGCAAAGGTTTGGATCAGGCCTTGAGATTGTCCGGCCGGCGCTGCGCCTTGCGTGCGCGTCACCGCGCCAAAGTCATAAGCGTACTCCGCCGTGGAAGAGAACCCATCGGCGTCCGTCATCGACGTCGGATAGGCAAAGACGTTTCGATTGACTTGATCAGAAAACGCGTCAGCGTAGTTGACGCTAGTCTGATGTCCAAGCGCATCACGCGAGAATATGGCCGAGCCGGTGGTGTTGTAACCCGTGCGATTCTGCGGGATTGCTTTCGCTACATTATTGATATCCGTTACATCCCAGCGCCACGTCGTGGAAAGATTGCCCCGGCCCGTTACGAAGCCCGAGCCGTAATTGGTAGTGTCGTGGCGGATCGGCGTCTGTGGCGTGGCTGCGAGGTACTCGCCGCCCCAATCGTACTCAAAGGTCGTCTTCGAAACATAAGAGTTAGTGGCATGATCGACTACATGGATGGCACTCACCAGGCCGATGATGCGGCGATTGGTGTAGCTGCTGTCCAGGTTGTAATCCGTATAGGTGCGCCGCAGCATCGTCGCTCCATCGGCGGCATATTCAATCACCTCATAGGGCAAACTGTACGAAGCATATGGTCCATAGCTAATGGTCACGCGCCGCCTGTTGCCTTCAGCATCGTAGATGTTTGTTTCGGTCACGCGTGGGTTCTTCTGATAGCTGAGACCAGTGTCATCCTGCGTCCACGCTGTCGTGGTCCATTTCTTTTTCACTCCGGCCCACCAGATTTCCGTGCCCGTAGTCAGTCCTGTTTGCCAGCCGGAGGTGGCGAAGAATTCCTTGTAGACAGTGCCATCGGGTGAGGTCTGCTGAGTCCACGAACCGTCACCCGCGACACTATACGAAGTCACCGCTTCGTTACCACTGTTCCAGTTTTCCGCCCAGTCGTGGCGTTCGGTAAAGCGCGGACACTCCGTCTGTCCGGAAGTTGAACTTACGTTGTAGGAAGTGTACGAACGCAGATGGGTGTCGGAAGCGTAGTGATTGATGCGATTCACCTGCGCGAAGGCGGTGTTGTAGTCGAAGGTGAAGTAGCTGCCGTCGTGGAGATTCACCCGCGTCAGGACGGTCGTGTAGTTGTTGTTGGGACCGTTTACTAGCAGGCCACCGCCGAAGGCCGGCGCGGCATAGACCTGGCCGTAGTTGAAGGTGGCCCAATCATGCGCCACGCCGTTCCAGGTTTGCCTGATTGCCTGCAAGTTGCTGTTCGTGTCGTACACGAATGTGACGACCCTTCCTAACGTGTCCGTGATCGACAGCAGGTGGCCGTTGGTTGTGTTGTAAGTGGCGGTGATGTAGTTGCCGTTGCGATCCTTGACCTGCGTGCAGCGGTACTCGATGTTAATAGTCACCGGCGTGAACGTGAACTGGGTGCCGTCAGTGGTCCGCACGATTGGGGCGCTGGAATTACTCACGTCCAGTTGCGTATAGCTGCCGTCCTGTGACTCGTAAAGGTTGGAAGTGCCTACCTGCCGCAGCTCAACACGGCCGCCGGAGGGCGTCACCATCATGTAGGCGTAGATGCCGGTTTGCGAATTGAAGAAGCGCTGTTGCAGTGTGGGCAGACCGAGACGAAAGCCGGGAGCAGGAGAGCCGAGATCCGCATTGAACTTCATGTAATTACCGTCTCTGGTCCACACGAGTGAGTTGTAGGTGAGCGTGAGATCGAGATCCAATCCCGCACGGCCTGGTAGCTCGAGCACAGGCAGGCTCCAGTTGAAGTTGCGCGAGCCCAGGTCCACACCTTCTTGTCCGGTTTCATTGACTGGTCGGCGACGCGCAGTGGAAAAGTTAGGATCAGCGCTGGGGTAATAAGTGGCGCCTCCGCCGCCGCCTTGCGTATCGCAGTCAGCGCACATCAAATTAGATTCGATCGGAGCCTTCGCTTTTGGTGGTTGCGCTTTAGCGTTTCGCATCTCGTCCAGATTGGGCAGGTTCACGCCTGGCGGGCCGGTCGTCGTGACGGGCGGCGTAGTTGAGAAGCTCCCACCTGGTCCGCTGCCGCCGCTGCCGTATCCAGGGATCGGCAACGGTGGTGATTGATTCGCTGAGCCCGGCAGTTTCGCGAGAGCTCCGGCAGCGCTGGCCACTCCGCCACTCGCTATTTTGCCTGAAAGTGACGCAACCTGACGGGCACCGTCGGCAATCGCTCGCGCGATCAATCGCGTGTTGGCGACAGGACGAAAGGTCTTCAGCAGACCGGCGATGCCCGCAACTACTGGCGCCGCCGCTGAGGTGCCGGTTACGTTCCAGTAGCCTCCGCCCATCTGTGTGGTGAGAATGTTTGTTCCCGGGGCCGCAACGCTCACGTTTCGTGCTCCCCAATTGGACCACGAGGCGAGCTGATCGGTATTGTCACTTGCCGCCACAGAGATCAGATTGGGCAGGGCAAAAGAAGCGGGATAGTACGGACTCGCATCCAGATCACGGCTGTCGTTGCCGGCCGAGCAGACGACCACCACATTGCGCCGGTTGGCACGTGCAATCGCATCCTTCAGCGCCACTGATTCGCCACTCGTGCCCCACGAGAGATTGATTACCTGCGCGCCATGCGCAACGGCGTAATCAA